>OGMT01000330.1_pt1 | contig 40168 bp, 34 predicted proteins | sample 1573271 | NCBI WGS metagenome assembly OGMT01 (sample SAMEA2582000, study PRJEB24529) | metagenome | biome: Human gut stool | place: China | collected 2011 | reverse complement strand
TATTCAAGAGATTTTGAATCGCTGTTGGGATATTCTTGAAGTTCTTCCCGCATCACTATTGAAGCTTCGTTTGCTTACTGCTTGCTATGGTGAAGTTTATGATGAGCCTTTGGCTGACGAGGCACGTAAAATTATCGCTGGTTGGGATGAGAAATCGCTTACTGACGAACAGCAAGAAGCCATTGAAGAATTTCAGAATATTGTGGATAATCCTTATCCATGGGAATATGTAGATGAGTAGAGGCAATGATGGATATAGCCCTTTTTATTGTATGGGAATTATTAAGTAAATTAATTTTTTAAAGCATATTATAATGAAAGCTTGTTTTATGGGTTTAGGCTATATCGGCTTGCCCACAGCTATTATTGCCGCTAAATACGGTATTCAAATAATCGGTGTTGACATTAATCCTAAAGTGGTTGAGATGACTAACCATGGTAAATTACATATTATTGAACCTGGTATGCAAGAATTACTTCAAGGGGTAATTTCGTCCGGTCAATTGAAAGCTTCAACCACTCCGGAAGTTAGTGATGCTTATTTTATGGTTGTGCCGACTCCTTTTAAGGGTGATCATGAACCGGATACTTCTTATGTAGAAGCGGCTACTCGTACTGTTATCCCTTTCTTAAAAGAAGGAGATTTATATGTAATCGAGTCAACTTCTCCGGTGGGTACTACTGATAAGATGGCTAATCTGATTTTTGAATTACGCCCGGAGTTGAAAGATAAAATTTATATCGCTTATTGTCCGGAACGTGTGTTGCCAGGGAATGTAATTCATGAATTAGTTCATAATGATCGTGTTATTGGCGGTATGAATGAAGCATCCACTGATAAAGCGATTGAATTCTACAGCCAGTTTGTACAAGGTACACTTCATCGCACAAATTGTAAAACGGCAGAAATGTGTAAATTAACAGAAAATTCTTCTCGTGATGTGCAAATTGCTTTTGCTAATGAACTTTCATTGATATGTGATAAGGCTGGTATAAATGTTTGGGAGTTGATAAACTTGGCAAATAAACATCCTCGTGTCAACATACTCCAGCCCGGTTGTGGTGTTGGTGGGCATTGCATTGCGGTAGATCCTTATTTCATTACTGCAGATTTTCCTATGGAGTCTAAGATTATTTCTACAGCTCGTGAGATCAATAACTATAAGGCTTTTTGGTGTGCCGAGAAAGTGCAAAATGCGATGTTGAAGTTTGAGTTGGAACATCATCGTAAACCTACTATTGCTATGATGGGATTGGCCTTTAAACCGGATATTGATGATTTGCGCGAGGCCCCTGCAAAATATATTACGACTAAGGTGATGCAAAGCTGTAATAATGCGGATATTTTAGTCGTGGAGCCTAATGTGCAGGAACACAACGTATTTAAACTTACAGACTATAAAGAAGCCTATGAGAGGGCTGATATAGTTGTTTTTTTGGTTGCCCATTCTGTATTTAAATCCCTGCCATATAATGACAGGAAAGTAATTCTTGACTTTTGCGGAATTTATAAGAAATAATTAATCTCTTATAGCATGAAGAAAATTATGTTGGTTTTCGGGACTCGTCCTGAAGCTATAAAGATGGCTCCTTTGGTAAAAGAATTTCAGAAATATCCGGAGATGTTTAAGACAATCGTATGCGTTACCGGTCAGCATCGCGAAATGCTTGACCAAGTATTACGCATATTTGAAATCACTCCTGATTATGACTTGAATATTATGAAACAGGGGCAGGATTTGTATGATGTGACAGCTCGTGTATTGATAGGTATGCGTGATGTTTTAAAAGAAGCGCAGCCGGAACTAGTTTTGGTTCATGGTGATACAACTACTTCTACGGCTTCGGCATTGGCTGCTTTTTATCAGCAGATTCCTGTGGGGCATGTAGAAGCGGGACTTCGTACTCATAACATTTATAGTCCTTGGCCAGAGGAGATGAATCGGTTGATAACAGGTCGTATTGCTACTTATCATTTTTCTCCAACTTTATTGAGTCGGCAGAATTTATTAGATGAAGGTGTAAAAGAATCTTCTATTGTCGTGACTGGAAATACGGTAATAGATGCACTTTATATAGTTGTAGATAAAATAAAAAAAGATAAGAAACTTAGTGAAGAGCTGGGAGGTGTTTTGCAAACTTCAGGTTATGACATCAATCGTTTGCAGGATGGAAAGAGGTTGGTTTTGATTACAGGGCATCGACGTGAGAATTTTGGTGATGGATTTATTTCTATATGTAGAGCTATTCAGACTCTTACAAAGCAATATCCGGATATTGACTTTGTTTATCCGATGCATTTAAATCCCAATGTTCGTAGGCCTATTCATGAAGTATTTGGTGAGGATTTTTCTAATTTGGGAAATATGTTTTTCATAGAGCCTTTAGAATATCTTTCTTTTGTTTATCTGATGGAGAAATGTACTATTGTACTGACAGATAGCGGTGGTATTCAGGAAGAAGCTCCTGGGCTTGGTAAACCGGTACTTGTGATGCGTGATACGACAGAACGTCCGGAGGCTTTGGAAGCAGGTACTGTGAAATTGGTGGGAACAAATTATGATAAAATTGTAAATGAGGTCTCTGCTCTGTTGAATGATGAGGCATATTATGAGGAGATGAGTAAGGCGGTAAATCCTTATGGGGATGGAAAGGCGTGTAATAAAATAATTAATAATATACAATATGTTTAAAGATAAAGTCTTAATGATTACTGGAGGAACAGGTTCTTTCGGTAATGCTGTATTGCGTCATTTTGTGAACTCAGACTTAAAAGAAATTCGAATTTTTAGTCGTGATGAGAAGAAGCAAGAGGATATGCGTATCGAATATAAGAATGATAAATTAAATTTTATTATAGGCAATGTTCGTGACTTTGATAGCATAAATAATGCTATGCGTGGTGTTGACTATGTTTTTCATGCAGCTGCATTGAAACAAGTCCCTTCTTGTGAATTTTATCCGATGCAGGCTATTCGGACCAATCTATATGGGGCTGAGAATGTTTTGGAAGCTTCTGCTCGTAACAATGTTAAAAAGGTAGTAGTGTTAAGTACGGATAAGGCTGCTTATCCAATTAATGCTATGGGGATGACTAAAGCTCTAATGGAAAAATTAGCTATATCAAAAGCTAGGGATGCGCGAGTACAAGCTAATAATGGTGTGATATGTGCTACTCGTTATGGTAATGTAATGTGTTCTCGTGGTTCTATTATTCCTCTATTTATAAAGCAAATAAAAGAGGGACTTCCATTAACGGTGACAGATCCTAATATGACACGCTTTATGATGTCATTGGATAATGCTGTTGAATTGGTACTTTTTGCATTTAAAAATGCAGAGCCTGGTGATCTTTTTGTACAAAAAGCTCCTGCTGCGACTATTCATGATTTGGCAGTAGCATTAAAAGAATTATTTAAAGCAGATAATCCTATTCAAATTATTGGGCCACGACACAGTGAGAAAATGTGTGAGACATTGTGTACTAAAGAGGAAATGTCAAAGGCTACAGATATGGGAAACTTTTATCGTATTCCAGCTGATTTTAGAGATTTAAATTATACAAAATATATAGAGAAGGATTTTCCTAAGTTGGTGGATGTTGAATATAATTCTGAAAACACTCGTCGATTAAATATAGAAGAATTGAAAAAACTATTGCTTTCACTTGATTATATAAAAAATGAACTTATACATAAATAATTATGATACCATTAGTTAAACCATATATTCCTAATCGGGATATCTTAATGCCTGAATTGGAAAAAATTATTTATAGTGGATATATTGCAGAGGGACAAGCTGTATATGATTTTGAGAAGAGTTTCCAAACGTTTATTGGTAATCCTTATTGTTTAGCTGTGCATTCAGGTACAGATGCATTACATTTAGCATTAATTCTGGCAGGGGTTAAACCTGGGGATGCTGTTATTAGTACTCCAATGACTGCAGAACCAACCAATACAGCTATTGCTATGGTTGGTGCTAAAGTTATATGGGGAGATATAGATCCATTTACTGGTTTGTTGGATCCAGAGTCTGTTCGTGCTTTAATAACTCCAGAAGTAAAAGCAATTATGGTTGTTCATTATGCAGGAATGGTGTGTGATATGAAACGTTTGAATAATATTTCTAAAGAATATAATATTCCTATTATAGAAGATGCAGCTCATGCTTTAGGTAGTAAATTTAATGGTGAATATATTGGGAATAATTCTCCTTTTACAATATTTTCATTGCAAGCAATAAAGCATATGACTACCATTGATGGTGGATTTTTAGCTGTCAAGTCGAAGGAAAACATGGATATAGCTCGTCTTAAACGTTGGTTTGGTCTTGATAAAACTAAATCTCGATTAGAAAATGATATAAAGGAAGTGGGATATAAATATGGAATGAATAATGTAAATGCAACAATGGGATTGGTTCAGATGCGTTTTTTATCTTCTATATTGAATACCTATATTGATAATGGGCAATATTACGACATGGCTTTACAGAATATAGAAGGTCTTGAACTTGTCAAATATTACGAGGATACCGAGCCCTCGTATTGGTTATATACGATGAAAGTTGAAAAGAGAGAAGAGTTCATCAAAATGATGGAAGCTAGAGGTATAGTAGCTTCTCCGTTACATCATAGAAATGATACTCATAGTATTTTTGCATCGTCTAAACGTGAATTGCCTGGTTTAGACCTTTTTTATAATAAGTTGATACATATTCCTTGTGGATGGTGGGTTAGTAATGAGGATAGAGAATATATTGTAGATTCAATAAAAAAAGGTTGGTAATGATTCCGTTATATAAACCATACATGCCTAATGCACTCCCTGAATTGGACAATATATTACATTCTGAACATTTTGCATATAGTAAATGGGGTAAAATATTTGAGGACAAATTGCAGGAATTTATTGGATGTAGAAATTTGTTGTCAATAAATAGTTATTTTTCAGCATTTCAGATAGCCTTTTCTGTTTTGAATTTGAAATCCGGAGATGAAGTTATTGTTTCTCCCATGTCTTGCTTAGCTTCTACTCAGCCATTACAAACGTATGGTTTAAAAATTATTTGGGCAGATATTGATCCTCATACAGGAACTCTAGATCCTATAGATGTGAAATGTAAAATAACCGATAAAGTAAAACTTATTATTCATAATCATTTTTGTGGCTATATTGGATATGTTGATGAAATAAATACTATAGGAAAAGAATATGGGATACCGATTATAGATGATTGTATAGAAGCTTTTGGCTCTGAATATAAAAAAAAATGTATTGGAAATTTTGGAACAGATATTACTGTATATTCTTTCCAAACAGTACGTTTACCTAATGTAATAGAGGGAGGTGCTATTTCTTTTACAGATAAAAAATTATATGATAAATCCTTGTTGGTTCGCGATTTTGGTATTAACAGAAATCAATTTCGGGATGAGAATAATGAAATATCTGTAAAATATGATGTTACTATTCCTGGCTATGGAGCAACGCTAAATGAACTTAATAGTTATATAGGTTTTTGTCAAATGAGAGAAATAAGTAAACTTCTTGAAATTCAAAGAGAGAATGCTAATAGCTGGAATTCCTCAATAGAAAGTAAATTTGAATTATTGAATAAGAGAAACGAAGTATTACCGAATTATTGGATTTATGGTATTTTATCTGATAATAAAGTGGATGATATGCTATCTTTTCGTTCTCATGGATTTTATGCTTCTGGGGTTCACTTTCCTAATAATTATTATTCTGTGTTTGGGAATAAGGTTTTTCTTAAAGGTGTAGATGATTTTTATTCAAGATTTATTGCTATACCTTCTGGGTGGTGGGTAGATAGTGCTATTATACGAAAAGAATATTTATGAACAAGATTTGCTCTAATATAGTTGCTAATTATATTAGTAAAGTTTGGTCTTTTATTTCTATTTACTTATTTATTCCTATTTATATAAATTTATTGGGAATTGAGAATTATGGTATTATTGCATTCTATTCGACATTATCTGCTTTTATAGCGGTTGCAGATGGGGGATTAACTGCTACATTAAGTAGAGAATTTGCAGGAAAAGGGTTTAAAGACCCTTATTATGCAAGGTCATTATTGTATACAATTGAAAGAATATATATAATAATATTATTATTTGTTGTATGTTTAATCTTTTTCTTTTCAGATTTTATAGTTCAAACATGGCTTATTTCTGATAAAATACCATATCAGGATTTACTTCTGTATGTAAGATTGATGGGGGTAATTGTTGCTCTTCAGTTATTTACTACATTACATCAAGGAGGGCTAATTGGATTACAGAAACAAGTTTTATCAAATACATTATATATTCTATATAGCATAGCACGATCGGCATTAGTTATAATTATCTTGCTATTGGGTGGTGGACTATTGGGATATTTTGTATGGCAATTAATTTGTTCAATAATATACTTGTTTTTTTTAATCTATTATTTGAAGAGTAGCATTCCTTTGAAATTGAAAGCCTCTGTCGATTTTTCTTTGTTTTCTGATATATGGAAATATTCTTTAGGCATGATGTATATTTCTGTTTTAACGGCATTGTCTACTCAAGTTGATAAATTAACTATTGCAAATTATTTGTCCCTAAAATCTTTAGGGGAATATTCTTTGGCTGCTTCGTTAGGTCAAATTGCGTATATTATTTCTTATCCCATAATGATAGCTATTTTTCCTGAACTTACAAAGAATATTGTTGAAAATCAAAAAGGAAATGCGATAAAAATGTTTCATCGGTATGCTTTTTTTATTTCTTGTATTGCATCTACCTCTACACTTGTTATATTCATTAATGCGTATGACATTATATTGATATGGACATCTAATGTAGAGATTGCGAATTCTGTAAATAAACCATTGAGGCTATTGCTTATAGGAGGAATGTTTCTTGCCTTGCAGTTAATTCCTTATTATTGGGCATTAGCAAATAAACATACTAGAGCAAATATAATTGTTGATACAATTTTAGTGTTAACTCTGATTTTATGTTTACCTTATTTCATTAGTATATATGGACTTAATGGGGCTGCAATAATTTGGATGGCATTAAATTTCTTGTCTTTCATATTCTTGAGCGCATTAGTCTTTTCTAAATATATGCCTATAAAAGATATAAAAAGATGGATTGTAATAGACTTATTAGTGCCAATTTCTATTGCGATTATACTATGTATAGCTATCTATTTTTTAACTTTTGATATATCTCATCATTATTGGACTATTATTTATACATTTATTGGTAGCCTTATAATATTATTATTTGATTTTTGGGTATATAAAAAATATATATGTAATTATGGAACAAGAGAATCCGTTGTTGTCAATAGCTATTGCAACTAGAAACAGAGAAGAATATTGTATTAAAGCAATACAACATATTTTGTCATTTGAGTTTGATTTAGAACTTATTATTCAAGATAATTCAGATACACTTAAAATTAAGGATTTTATTTCTAATATGAATGACAAAAGATTAAAGTATTATTATGTAAAAGAGCATCTGAATGAAGTTGATAATATGGATCAGCTTATTAAAAAGGTTAGTGGTAAGTATGTTATAATGTTGGGAGATGATGATACTATTCTTCCAAATTTATTTTCTATAGTTGAATGGGCAAATAAAAATAATTATTGTGCAGTATCTCCCAAAACTACAGTTACGTATATATGGCCAAATGCTTTATATAGAGGGTCAATAGGCAAAGTTATAATTCCCAAAAGTAGCAGTAAGGTTGTATATCATAATGGTAAACGACAATTAAAGAAGATGTTAAAGAATGGAATTATTAACTATAATAGTTTTTTTCTACCAAAGTTATATCATGGAATTATAAAGCGGGAAATATTGGAGAAAGTATATTTTATAACAGGAAGATATTGCGGTGGGGTATCTCCAGATATATATGCAGCAGTTTCTACTGCATTATTATGTGACAATTATCCTGTTATAGACATTCCTATATCTGTGGCTGGAGCATGTTATGAGAGTGCTACAGCAGAAAGAATGAGAGGTGGACATAGAGGGAAATTATCAGAAGCTCCACAACTTTATAATAAATCTGACTATAAGTGGAACAGTTTGATGCCTAAAGTATATTCGGTGGAAACAATATGGGGAGAAACAGCTCTACATGCACTTTCTGATATGCAGTATTCCTCTTTTTATAAATATTACAATTCTGGATGTTTTATTGCTGGATTAATAGGAAATAATATCCCGATTGTAAAACATATTATCACTATGTTAAAAAAAGAGAATGTAAGTGAGGGCTATTTTTCATTTATATTTCATCTACTATTTTTTTCTATACGTAAAGGAGTAGCTCGTATAATTAGAAAAATAATTCCTAAAAACTATTTGCATATTGAACACATTAATTCTTTGGAGGAATTAATAAACTCTTATCAATTAGTAAACAAATAAGAGTGTTTTTGTTTTATGATTTATTGTTTAAATTTAGTTTATGGAATACTATGTTCTTATTATTATGATAAATATTGTAATAAGAAAAAAGTAGGATCTTATATAGTCGTTGCTTTTTTTATTTCCATTATATGGATACTGATTGTAGGGGGGCAATATGGTATTGGCACAGACTATTATTCGTATTTGGATATTTTTTCTTTAAAAAGTGATATTGAAATATATAAGATAAAGAATGAGTTCTTATTTTATTGGATTGTTAGTTTTTTTTATGATATAAATTTAGGAGGGCAATTTCTTTTTTTTGTTTTTGCATTTATTAATTCATTCTTGTTTTTTATTATATGTAGGAAGATTACTTATAATCATACGTGGCTTTTTTTATTTTTATATATAACAGTATCTTCTTTATTCCATAATCAAATGAATGGAATCAGACAATGTACTGCAACTTATTTTGTAACATTAGCAATAATATATTTAAGCGAAGAAAAAAAAAATAGATTTTTATTGTTTGTATTTGTTGCTATGGGATTTCATGCTAGTTCATTGATTATATTGGTAGCCTATTTTTTGAGAAATATTACTTATAATTATAGACTCGCTGTTTTTTTATTAATAGTATCGTCATTATTTTCTTTATTATCTTTTAATAACATCATAAAAAGTATTGTGCCATATATTTATATGTATTCATCATATGCAGATAGTGAATATTTAGCTGATATCTCTTTTATTGGAAAAATAACAAAAATAATAGTTTTACCTTTTTATTTATACTCTTTAAATATACTTAAACGAAATAGATTGTCATCTATTTCGTTTAAGCTATATAATATAGGAATTACAGCATATATTCTTAAAACAATTTGTTTAGTTTCATCAGTAACTAGCAGAATTGGCTATTTGTCTTTTTTGATATCAGTTATTCCTCTATTTTTTTATTTGGAAGATTTAATGACTTACAATAAGAAAAAATTTTTGTTTATTCTATATTGTTTATGCGTGGTTTATGTTATAAAAGTATTGATTATTCCAAAGGGGGAATATACTTTTGATTCATTCTTTTTACAATTATGATTAGTTTAATTATTCCGACTTATAATCCTGGATATTATATTTTTGAATGTCTTGATTCTATAATAAACCAAGATTTATTAAAATCAGAATTTGAAGTTCTGATTGTCTTAAATGGGAGTTCAGAACAAAGTAGATTTAATCTGGAACAATATATAGAAAAACATAAAGAATACTGCATAAATCTTATTGTTATAAGTGAGAGAGGGGTTTCGCTTGCACGAAATGTTGGCATAGATAATGCAAAAGGTGAAATAATAGCTTTTGTTGATGATGATGATATCTTGTCTAAAAGCTATTTGTCTAATATGTTGAAATGTATGAAAGAAAAATCCATAGTAGTAAGTAATGTGTATTCATTTACTAATAATATTAAATTCTGCTATGAAGATTATATTTCATTCGCTTTTAAGAAATTTGATGATAAAAGTGGTGGGCTATTTCGTATGCGTTCTTTCCTTTCATCTTCTTGTTGTAAACTGATTCCTAGAGATATGATTGGAAATAAGCGTTTCATTGAAAAGTTTAAAGTTGGGGAAGATGGATTATTTATGGCATCTATTTCTAATAAAATAGAGAATATAATTTTAGCAGATCATGCTATTTATTATAGAAGAATAAGACAGAATTCTGCATCAAGAAAAAAGGAAAAGATTTGGAATGTTTTTTTGAATTCAATATGCTTGTCATATAATTATTTTTTAATATATATATCTAAGCCTTATTCTTATAATTTTCTTTTTTTTCTTACTCGTTATATTGCGCCGTTTAAAAGACTGTTTTTTTGAATTCATATAGAAACAGTGTGAAACATGTAATAATTATATATTAAATTATGTATGAAGGTCTTATATTTTCATCAGCATTTTACTACTCCCACTCAGGCTGGGGGAACACGTTCTTATGAATTGGCAAAACATTTGATTGCCAGAGGTCATTCAGTTTGCATGGTTTGTGGTGAAACGGCAAAACTGGATTTGCCAAAAACAACAATGAAAAATGTTCATAGAGGAATGGTCGATGGTATAGATGTGATTCAAATAGCTTTGCCTTACTCTAATAAGGATGGTATCGCCAAAAGAGCATGGACTTTTGTGAAATTTGGATGGAAAGGTATTCAAATAGCATTGAAAGAAAATTATGATTTGCTGTTTGCGACTTCTACTCCTTTGACTGCTGGTGTGCCAGGCATAGTAATGAAGTTGTTCCGAAAGAAGAAATTTGTTTTTGAAGTCCGTGATTTGTGGCCTGAATTGCCTAAGGCTTTGGGTATGAAGAATCTTTTCTTATTGTGGGGGATGAGTATTTTGGAATGGTTGAGTTATCATTGCGCGGATGCTTGTGTTGGTCTCTCTCCAGGAATTTGTGATGGGATTAAAAGAAAGAGCCAATCGGACAAACGTATTGCGATGATTCCGAACGGATGTGATTTGGAGATATTCAAGCCATCTTCACGTGATAATCTTTTGTTGGATGGAGTTTCCGCAACAGATAAAGTGGCGGTGTTTACTGGTGCACACGGTATTGCCAATGGTTTGGATGCAGTGTTGGATGTTGCTGCAGTGTTGAAAGCAAAGCAACGGACGGATATTGTGTTGGCATTTATAGGAGACGGTAAAATGAAACCGCATTTGATGGAACGAGCTCGAAAAGAGCAATTGGATAATTGTAAATTCTATGCACCTATGCCTAAAACAGAATTAAATAAGTTGGTTGCCTCTGCTGATGTAGGTTTAATGGTTTTGGCCAATGTTCCAGCTTTCTATTATGGTACCTCTCCTAATAAATTCTTTGATTATATATCGTCAGGGTTACCTGTCTTGAATAATTATCCTGGGTGGCTTGCTGATATGATTAAAGAAAATCATTTGGGTGTTGTTGTTACTCCTAATGATGCTAAAGCATTTGCAGATGGATTGATAAGTTTATTGGATAATGAAGATTACAGAGTATCTTGTGGTAAAAATGCCAGGTGTTTTGCTGAATCCCATTTTTCGAGGGCACAGCTAGGAAATGAATTCGTTTCATTTTTAGAATCAGTTGTTGAGTGATTTTGATTTGAGATAAGGTACGGGAAGCATGGCTATCATAGATTTGTAAGTACATTTTTTAGTATGTATTCTTCTTTTTTCAAGAGATTGATAGATATTATCATTGTATTCTGTATGTTGGCTATTATTGGGCCAATATTATTTCTTATTACTTTATGGCTACATTTTGCTAATAAAGGAGCGGGAGCATTTTTTACTCAAGAACGCCCTGGAAGAAATGGTAAGATATTCAAAGTTATCAAATTCAAAACGATGACTGATGAACGAGATGTGAATGGTGATTTATTACCGGACGAGCAGCGCTTGACGAAGGTGGGAAAGTTGATTCGTTCTACTTCTGTAGATGAATTACCGCAATTAATAAATGTGTTGAAAGGTGATATGGCTTTAATTGGTCCTCGTCCTTTGCTTCCTCAATATCTTCCTCTGTATAATAAAGAGCAAGCACGTAGACATGAAGTTCGTCCCGGTATTACGGGCTGGGCACAAGTGAACGGACGTAATGCTATTAGTTGGGCAAAAAAGTTTGAGCTGGATGTTTGGTATGTAGATCATTGCTCTTTTATACTTGATTTGAGAATCATTGTTTTAACAATTAAGAAAGTGTTTGTAAGAGAAGGGATCAGCTCTGAGACTTCGGCAACAATGGAGCCTTTTACTGGAAATAACTAATCCTTTAGATAAATGTATTTATATGGTGCCAGTGGTCATGCAAAAGTGATCATTGATATTCTTCGTGCTAATCATGAGCCTATTGAAGCATTATTTGATGATAGTGAAAAGCTTTATCAACTTCTTAATTATCCCGTATTACATTCGGGAGAAGTCCGAGGTCCATTGATTATCAGCATAGGAAATAACAGTGTTAGGAAGAAAATAGCAGAGGGAGTGAACGTTATTTTTGGTAAAGCCTTTCATCCTTCGGCTATAATTTCAGAAGAAGCTAAAATAGATGTGGGTACAGTAGTGATGCAAGGAGCAATAATACAGTCTGAAGTCAAAATAGGCAAGCATTGTATAATTAATACTGGTGCTTCAGTTGATCATGAATGTATCTTAAATGATTTTGTCCATATTTCTCCGCATTGCACGCTTTGTGGCAATGTAGAAATAGGGGAAGGTACATGGATTGGTGCAGGTTCAACTATCATTCCTGGTGTGAAGGTTGGGAAATGGAGCGTTGTTGGTGCTGGTTCGGTCGTAACGAAAGATATTCCAGATGGGGTATTGGCTGTGGGAAATAGGTGTAAGATTATTAAAAATATAGTTTTATAAATCACATATATTTTATGGACAAACGAATTTATCTTTGCCTAGCTCACATGAGTGGCAAGGAGCAGGACTTCATACGCGAAGCTTTCGATACAAACTGGGTTGTTCCACTCGGTCCGAATGTAAATGGCTTTGAACAGGATTTGGAGACTTTTGTAGGTGAGAATAAACATGTGGTGGCTTTGTCTGCCGGTACGGCTGCTGTACATCTGTCACTTTTAGCATGCGGTGTAGGTGTGGGTGATGAAGTAATGGTACAAAGTTTTACGTTCTGCGCATCATCCCATCCTGTGACTTATCTGGGGGCTACTCCTGTATTTGTAGATTCTGAAGAGGATACATGGAATATGGATCCTCAACTGCTTGATATGGCAATAGCTGATCGTATTGCCAAGACAGGTAAGAAGCCGAAGGCTATTGTGCCGGTTTATCTGTATGGCATGCCTGCCAAACTGGATGAAATAATGGCTGTTGCCGATAAATATGATATTCCGGTGATAGAGGATGCCGCCGAAGGTTTTGGAAGTCGGTACAAAGGTCGGACGTGTGGTACTTTTGGTAAATATGGGGTGCTTTCATTCAACGGTAATAAGATGATCACCACCTCGGGTGGCGGTGCATTGATCTGTCCGGATGCTGAGAGTAAGAAGGAAATCATGTTCTATGCTACACAGGCCCGCGAGGCATATCCTTATTATCAGCATGAACGTATCGGTTACAATTATCGTATAAGTAATATTTGTGCCGGTATCGGTCGCGGCCAGATGACTGTGGCTGCTGATCATATCAATCATCATAAGGTAGTTTGCTCGCTTTATCAGGAGTTGTTGAAAGATGTAAAGGGGATTAGGTTACATGTCAATCCTTCTGCGGATTATGACAGCAACTATTGGTTGAATACGGTATTGTTGGATGAGGGACTACATGTAGTAGGCGAGGAGCATGCTTATGAGGAGAAGGTTCAGGGCGTTGTTGGCGGTGCTGCAGGTGTTACACATGAGGTTTGCTCTGCGCATACGGCTTGTGAACCTAATCTTAATGTGGAGGCAATGCGTGTATGGCTTGACAGGTCTGGTATTGAAAGTCGTCCTCTTTGGAAACCCATGCATAAGCAACCTGTTTATAAGGATACCCCTGCTTATACGAATGGGGTTAGTGAACAGTTATTTAAACAGGGTTTGTGTTTGCCGAGTGGCCCGATGGTGACTGAAGATGATGTACGATATATTGTTGCGAAGATGAAAGAGGGGATGGTAGGTTAAGTCTGACAATATGGCTATCTATCAAAATAAAACAGGAGATGTGCTATTGGGGGTACACATCTCCTGTTTTTATTATTTAGTTTCTGAATATCAATCCATCTTTCGTGGCATTTGCATCCACCGTAATGGGCTTGTTGCGGTCTACTTCCTGCGACAATAGTTTTTTGGACAGGTCGTTCAGCAAGTAGTGCTGTATGGCACGTTTTACCGGGCGGGCGCCGAATTCAGGGTCATATCCTGCATTGGCAAGGAAGTCTATGGCGGCATCAGTCAATTCAAGTTCTACACCATTACCGGACAGCATTTTCTGCACACTCTTGATTTGGAGTACAACGATCTGTTTGATTTCCGTTTCCGTCAGTGGCAGGAACATGATGGTTTCGTCGATACGGTTCAGAAATTCCGGACGGATGGTCTTCTTCAACATATTCATTACCTCCTTTTTGGTCTCTTCCACAATTTCTTCTTTGTTAGAACCATTCAGCTTTTCCATTTGGCTTTGAATGTATCCGCTTCCCATGTTGGAGGTCATGATGATAATGGTGTTCTTGAAGTTCACAGTACGTCCCTTATTATCCGTCAAACGTCCGTCGTCCAACACTTGCAGTAAGATGTTGAATACATCCGGATGGGCTTTCTCGATTTCATCGAACAATACGACAGAGTAGGGCTTGCGACGAACGGCTTCCGTCAACTGACCACCTTCATCATATCCTACGTATCCCGGAGGCGCTCCGACCAAACGGGAGACGCTGTGCTTCTCTTGATACTCGCTCATGTCGATACGTGTCATCATCGTTTCGTCATCGAACAGGAATTCGGCAAGCGCTTTGGCAAGCTCCGTCTTGCCCACACCGGTAGTGCCGAGGAAGAGGAACGAACCGATAGGACGTTTGGGATCTTGCAATCCTGCGCGGCTGCGGCGTACGGCATCGGATACGGCTTCAATGGCTTCGTCCTGACCGATGACCCGTTGGTGTAACTCGTCTTCCAGATGCAGCAGCTTATCCTTTTCGCTCTGCAACATCTTGCTTACCGGTATGCCTGTCCAGCGGGAAACTACATCGGCAATATCTTCGGCATCGACTTCTTCTTTAATCATTGCCTTGTCACCTTGCATTTCGTGCAACTTTTGTTGCGTTTCTTCAATTTCTTGGTTCAGGGCTTGCAGTTTGCCATAACGTATTTCGGCAACCTTTCCGTAATCACCTTCACGTTCCGCTTTGTCGGCTTCAAACTTCAGGTTCTCTATCTCTATCTTGTTTTGCTGAATCTTGTTGACCAGCGTTTTTTCGCTTTGCCACTTTGCTTTATAGGATTTTTCCTGTTCTTTCAGTTCTGCAAGTTCTTTACCGATTTGTTCCAGTTTGGGCCGGTCGTTTTCACGTTTAATGGCTTCGCGTTCAATCTCCAGCTGCTTGATCTTACGTGAAATCTCATCTAACTCTTCCGGTACGGAATCTACTTCCATACGGAGCTTGGCAGCAGCTTCATCCATTAGGTCGATAGCCTTGTCCGGTAGAAAACGGTCGGTGATGTAGCGGTTGCTCAGTTCTACAGCGGCGATAATGGCATCATCTTTAATCCGCACGTGGTGGTGATTTTCGTAACGTTCTTTCAAACCACGAAGAATGGAAATGGTGCTCAACGTATCCGGTTCGTTTACCATGACAATTTGAAAACGGCGTTCTAACGCTTTATCCTTTTCAAAGTATTTCTGATACTCATCAAGGGTGGTGGCGCCAATGCTCCGCAATTCTCCGCGTGCCAGGGCCGGTTTCAGAATGTTGGCGGCATCCATGGCCCCTTCTCCCTTACCGGCACCTACCAATGTGTGGATTTCATCGATGAACAGGATGATATCCCCTTCCGATTTCTTCACTTCATTGATGACTGCTTTCAGACGTTCTTCGAATTCACCTTTATATTTGGCTCCTGCAACCAGTGCGCCCATGTCCAGTGAATATACCTGTTTGTTTTTTAGGTTTTCGGGTACGTCACCTCGTAGTATACGGTGGGCAAGACCTTCTACAATCGCTGTTTTACCTGTACCCGGCTCGCCTATCAATATAGGGTTGTTTTTGGTACGGCGGCTCAGGATTTGCAACACCCGGCGGATCTCCTCGTCACGTCCGATTACAGGATCCAGTTTACCGCTTCGAGCTGCTTCGTTCAGGTTAATGGCATATTTCTCCAATGATTGATAAGTGTCTTCACTGGACTGTGACGTTACTTTTTCGCCTTTTCGTAATTCATTGATTGCATTTCGCAATTCTTTTTCCGTCATTCCGGCATCTTTGAGGATTGTGGAAGCGGTGCTCTTTACATTGAGCAAAGCCAGCAGAATGGGTTCCAATGAAACAAACTCGTCGTTCATCTCTTTAGAGTACTGGGTGGCTTTTTGAAAGACTTCGTTCGTTTCGCGACTTAGATAAGGTTCTCCACCTGATACTTTAGGTAATGAATCTATTTGCTTGTCAAGTACAAGTGCGATTTGCTGTCCGTTCATTCCTAATTTCTGGAAAATGAAGTTGGTGACATTTTCGCCCACTTTCATTACGCTCTGAAGCAGGTGTACGGGTTCAATGGCTTGTTGCCCCCGCGTTTGCGTCAGGTTTACAGCCGTTTGTACGGCTTCTTGCGCTTTGATAGTAAAGTTGTTAAAGTTCATATTTTGTTCTCCTTTCTATTTTTATCAGATTCATAACACCTGAACGGGCGCAAAAGATTTGCCAGTGGCAGAAATGTGACAAAAAATCAGTTAATAGAAGAAAATGAATGTCAAAATGTCTGATTTATGACAAATGGCTTTTATCTGCAAAACTTTTTGTACCTTTACTCCCGCAATAAACATGTAATTATGGAGAATACTCGAATAAAACTTTCCGAAACGGTAATGGTGATAGATGCAGCCTACCTGAATTTTGTTATAAATGACTTGAAAAAGTATTTTGAACCGTTGCTGGGCCGTTCCTTACAGAGGGCTGACTTGGCACTATTTACCATGTGTCTGGCAATGGATGCCGGGGTGAAAGAGGGGAGTAATGATGTGCAAATACTTTTGGTGTATGATGAGCAGTCCGGGAAGCTGGAAGATTGTTTGCCGTCCGATTTGAAAAGTGAATTGGATGGGATGGCTTTCAAAGGTCCCTTAGGGGAATTTTGTTTTATGGCTGTGTCTTCAGAAGGGTTTGTATCCCGAGGGGAGTTGTATCTTGATTTATTGCATATAGTCTTGAATTCCGCCGAGGTGAAAAAGTTGATTGTCGTGCCTTTTAATGAAGAGTATGGTGAGGAAGTTGAAAATGTACTGAAAGAGTCGGTAGTAGAAAGTGCAGGACAAAAAGGAAATGCAAAAGACATTGTTTTTTTCCGGATGGAAAAGCCGGTAACTCCGGTTGCTTACCGTTGGGAGATTTTGGGATATCCGTTGATGTCGGCGTTAGGTATAAGGAGTGAGGATTTGCAGAATAATTAATTGTTCTAATTCATTGTAACGTGAGTGATTTTCGTTTAAAAGTGTTCCAGTCTGTTGCGAAGAACCTGAGCTTTACGAAAGCTTCGCAAGAATTGTTTGTCAGCCAGCCTGCAATAACCAAGCATATACAAGAACTGGAAGCCGCTTATCAAACTCGTCTGTTTGACCGGCAAGGTAGCAGAATTTCGTTGACTGAGGCAGGCAAATTGCTTTTGGAACACTGTGAACGAATTCTGGAAGATTATAAACGGCTGGAATATGAAATGCATTTGCTGCATAATGAGTACACCGGCGGTTTGAAGCTGGGGGCCAGTACTACTGTTGCCCAGTATGTATTGCCGCCTTTGCTCGCCAGTTTTATCGGTAAGTTTCCTCATGTTAATTTGTCGTTGCTGAACGGCAATTCCAGAGAGATAGAGGCTGCTTTGCAGGAACATCGCATTGACTTGGGATTTGTTGAAGGCGTGTTTCGTTTGCCTAATATCAAATATACCACTTTTTTGAAAGACGAGTTGGTGGCGGTGGTCCGTACGGGTAGTAAACTTGCCATCGGGGAGGAGATAACTCCCGAGGAACTGTTGCATCTGCCTTTGGTGCTTCGCGAAAGAGGTTCGGGGACATTGGATGTCTTTGAGCGCGCTTTGCAACAACATAATATAAAGTTATCCTCTTTGCAGGTTTTGATGTATCTGGGAAGTACGGAAAGTATCAAGTTGTTTTTGGAGCATACGGATTGTTTGGGGATTGTTTCCATCCGTTCCATTACTCGTGAACTGTATTCAGGGCAATTGCGTGTTGTTGAAATTAAGGATATGCCTATGTTGCGCGACTTTAGTTTTGCGCAACCTCAGGGACAGGAAAGCGGCTTGGCGCAAGTATTCATGCAGTTTGCAATGCATTATAACAATAAATTATAGTGTATAAGTAGAAACGATTGGTGTGATTGAGGAAAGAAGCCTACCTTTGCGCCCGGAAAAATAATAATAAAAATAAAGAATATGGCTTCAACTCGAACATTTGCAAAAAGTGTTAATCTGCCTTTTTTGCAGGACAACAACAAAATTATTTACGTTTCACTTCTTATCATTCTTACTTTCTTCCTATTTCTTGATTATATTCCGGGAATGCATGCTTATTCCGCTTGGGTTACTCCACCGGTAGCTTTATTCCTTGGTCTGGCGTTTGCTTTGCTATGCGGACAGGCACATCCTAAGTTTAATAAAAAAACGTCCAAGTATCTGTTGCAGTATTCGGTAGTAGGATTGGGATTCGGCATGAACTTGCAGGCTTCACTTGCTTCCGGTAAGGAAGGAATGGAATTTACGATTATCTCTGTGATAGGTACGTTACTTATCGGTTGGGTCATTGGTCGTAAGTTTTTGAAAGTGGATCGTGATACTTCCTATCTGATCAGTTCGGGTACGGCTATTTGTGGTGGTAGTGCTATTGCTGCTGTGGGGCCGGTGCTGAAAGCAAAAGATAGTGAAATGTCTGTGGCTTTGGGTACGATTTTTATCTTGAATGCAGTGGCTTTGTTTATATTTCCTGCAATAGGACATGCCTTGAATATGAGTCAGCAAGAGTTTGGTACATGGGCTGCCATTGCTATCCATGACACCAGTTCGGTGGTTGGTGCAGGTGCTGCCTATGGTGAAGAAGCCCTGAAGATTGCCACTACTATCAAACTGACTCGTGCTCTTTGGATTATTCCATTGGCAATCGCGACTTCATTTATTTTTAAGAGTAAGGGACAAAAGATTAGCATTCCTTGGTTTATCTTCTTCTTTGTTTTGGCAATGATTGTCAATACCTATGTGCTGAGCCTTTCAGAAACAGGTATGTTGATTGGTGCGGGAATCAATAGTATTGCTCGTAAAACATTGACAATAACTTTGTTCTTTATCGGCGCTTCCTTGTCGCGTGATGTCCTGAAAGCAGTAGGAGTTAAGCCGCTTGTACAAGGTATATTGTTGTGGATAGTTATCAGTTTCAGTACGCTGGTTTATATTTATTGGTTTTGATGTAAAGCTGTGATGGTTTGAGGAGGCAAGATGGTATATTCTTTTTGCATCCCTTGAATCTCTTGATTGGTTGCATATACAAATACACATCTCGTTACCGCCGGGATGTGTATTTCTTTTATGTATCCCGCCCAACTACGCCGAACCGGAACCAGTGGAACATAAGTGATATGGCCTTGTTGCTCCAGTTTCTTTTTAGTACTCAGTTCGGCGTGCGGACCAGTCAGTACGATATACCACAAATGTGGTTTATCCAAGTGATTGATAATATATTGGAAAGTCATAGTTAGTTGTCTTGTGTTACTATAAAATTAAATGTGTGATAGAATGGCGGTTCGCTCCCGATTTTTATTGGCAGAACGATGGTAGCGGAAGTTTTTTGTCCCTTTCTAATACTTCTTTTATTGTATATTTTGCCAATACCTTTTCCTGTAATTAGATTGGATGCAGTAATTGTCCGGTTTATTTCATGATTGCTATTGATGCTTTCCATGGGAAGTTTGCCCGTTGTAGAGGGGTAGAAACTGACGCCTGATGCTTTTCCGTTGATAATGAAGTTGGCTTTTTCCCAATTGAGCCATATTGTTTCATTGGTATTGTTTTTGACGGTAACTTTCCATGCATTGCTACTCGGAATGAATTGATAAGTTACATTTTCTTTGATATATTCTAATATACCTTGATGATTCTCATACGTTTTAAATGAAATACAACATTTTTCATTGTCAACATATTGGGCATGCGATAATGTGGGAAACAAAAATGACAGTAGAATAATGAGATGATGTTCCCGCTTATATTTTTGATAGTCAAAGTAAGCCCATATAAGGATGGTTAGTATACAAATAGGTATTGCAATGAGAATATAAATAGTCAATGTCATAGCTTATATGTATTATCTTTTTTATTTATGTGAATATGTGGCAAAAATATCATAATTTAATTGATAAAACAAATAAATTATGTATTAATTCAAACAAATAATCAGATAAATTATTATTCAAGTAGTTTTAGCCTGACTAATTAATTCGTATCTTCATAGAAATGGAAAAGAGTAATATATATATTGGCGAGATTATCAGGAATGTCATGGCTGATAATCAGGTTACTAAGGCTGAACTTGCAAGGAGACTGGGAGTTAGACCTCAGAGTGTCGATTATATGTTGACACGAAAAAGTATTGATACTGATACTTTATATAACGTCTCGCGAGCGTTGAATTATGATTTTGCCATGCTATACTCTTTGCGTGAAGGACAGACAAATTGTGATGTAAAAGAATCTGTATATAATGTTGCTACTGCTAAAATTTTAGTGGAGTTAGAATTGAAACCGGAAGATCTAGCAAGGTTGAATTTGAAAAAAAAACTTTCTGATGTGTTGAAATAGTTTGTTGTTTTCCAATCCTACAGCTATTGTTACTAATGTTATATTCATGTTTTTGTAGAAGATTTATTGGCTTTGATATAAAGCCGTAATGGTTTGAAAAGGTAAGATGACATATTCCTTTTGTATCCTTTGAATTTCTTCATTAGTAGTGTATACTAATACACACCTCGTTATTGTTGGAATGTGTATCTTTTTTGTACGTCCTGCCCAATGCCGCTGAATGGAATCAAAAGGAACATAGGTAATGAAACCTTGTTGTTCTAATTTTCTTTTGATATCCAGTTCAACGTGGGGACCTGTTAATACGACGTACCAAGAATGCGGCTTGCCCAAGTGGTCAACGATATATTGAAAAGTCATAGTTAGTTGTCTTGTGTTACTATAAAATTGAATATATGAAAGAATTGCGGTTTGTCGCCTACGCCTATTGGAAGAGTTATGCTGACAGAGGTCTTTCCGCCCTTCTTCAAATCTTGCTTATCGTATATCCTATTGATTTTGTTTTCTGCAATTAATTTGGATGCGGTAACAGTACGGGTTATTTCAGAATTGTTTTTGATTATATCCATAGAGTTGCTCTCGGTGGAGTGAGGTTGGAGACTGATGCCGGACGCTCTTCCGTTGATAATGAAGCTGGCTTTTTCCCAGTTAATTTGGGCATCTTCACTATTATTATTTTTAATGATTATTTTCCAGAAGTCGTTATTCGGTATGAATTGAAAAATCATATTGTCTTTGACCTGTTCCAATGTTCCCGGTTGATTCTTGTGTGATGTAAATGCAATGCTGCAATGATTGCGATCTGTGTATTGCGCATGCAACAGCATCGGATAAAAAAGGAATAATAAAAGAATCAACGAGTTCTTTTTCTTATATTTACGATAATCAAAATAGGTCCATACAGCAATGGCAAGTAGGCATGTTGGAATTGCAATTAAAATATAAGGTATCAGCGTCATAATTTTTGTTATATATTGATTTGTTCGATTGTGCAACAAAAATATCATAAATAAATTGATAAAACAAAAATATCATAAATAAATTAAACAATTAATAGTAGAAAAATGAATCTGTAATAATATAGAAGATTGGGTTATATAGAGATAATTACAAGTTTCGTGTAAACTTTATGACTTTTATTTGTCTTTGAATTTTTTATTTACTTTTTGAAGCTGCTTTTATTCTATTCTTACAGAAAAAAAGAAGAGGGATGAAGTAGTAATTTTATTTTATAAGTATGTGGTTGTGCAGAAGAGTGCTGCATCGGAATATGATATAACTTACATAATGATATAAATGAAACATATATTATATAGAAAATGCGGATACTTCATCCGCATTTTCTATATAATATATGTTCAAACTCTGATGTATTACTATAACTAATCCGATGTGTAATATTATTTCTGTACTGTTACACTATGGGAATCGGTATCCAAATACTTTATTTATCCTTTCTCAATTCTGCAAAGATAAGTCCTTCCAGTTCCTCTGCTAATTCCGGATTATCTAGAATAACTTGTTTAGCCGCATCACGTCCTTGTGCAATTTTCGTATCATTGTAGCTAAACCAAGAACCGCTTTTCTTAACAATGCCTAGTTCTGCACCTAAGTCGATGATTTCTCCTGCACGAGAGATACCTTCTCCAAACATAATGTCGAATTCAGCTCTGCGGAAAGGAGGAGCTACTTTGTTTTTTACAACTTTTACTTTAGTTTGCTTACCAATAACTTCCTCACCATTCTTGATAGCTTGGCCTCCGCGTATATCAAGGCGTACAGAAGCGTAGAACTTCAATGCATTTCCACCGGTGGTTGTTTCAGGATTGCCAAACATCACACCTATCTTTTCGCGGAGCTGGTTGATGAAGATACAAGTTGTACGTGTCTTACTTACGGCAGATGTCAGTTTGCGCAACGCCTGTGACATTAGACGCGCTTGCAAACCTACTTTGTTATCACCCATGTCGCCTTCAATTTCCGCTTTCGGTGTCAGAGCGGCTACGGAGTCTACTACAATGATATCGATAGCGGAAGAACGAATGAGTTGTTCTGCTATTTCCAATGCCTGTTCTCCATTGTCTGGCTGTGAAATAAGGAGGTTGTCCACGTCTACACCGAGTTTGGCCGCATAGAAACGGTCGAAAGCGTGCTCGGCATCAATGAAGGCTGCGATACCCCCTGCTTTTTGCGCTTCGGCAATGGCATGAATTGCCAATGTCGTTTTTCCGGAAGATTCCGGACCGTATATTTCAATGATACGGCCACGAGGATAACCGCCTACGCCCAGCGCCACGTTCAATCCGATAGAACCGGTGGGAATTACTTCTACTTGTTCGACACTTTCGTCTCCCATTTTCATGATAGAGCCTTTACCGAAGCTTTTTTCTATCTTATCCATGGCAGCTTGTAGTGCCTTTAGTTTTTCGCTTGCTGCCATATTATTTCCGTTTTCAAAATTAAGTTCGTCTTTTTTTGCCATTATTTTAGTGATTAATATTAGTATTTAGTGATTTATTATCAATCACTACAGTATGATTTGTGCGGCGTGATCTTTGGTCTTTACTTCCTTAGGGGTGATGATACGCTCAATTACCCCTTCTTCGCTAATAATAAAGGTGGTGCGGAAAGTTCCCATATATTTACGTCCGTACATACTTTTTTCGCCCCATACGCCGAAATGCTCTACCAGTTTCTTATCTGTATCTGCAATTAGAGTAAAAGGTAAGTCGTTCTTTTCGATGAATTTTTGGTGAGACTTTTCGTTGTCTACACTAACTCCGATAACTTCGTAACCGGCTTTATGCAAGTCAGCATAGTTGTCGCGCAGGTTGCAGGCTTGTGCTGTACAACCTGAAGTTGAGTCTTTGGGATAAAAGTATAGTACAATCTTTTTCCCTTTATAATTGCTCAGACGGATTTCTTCGCCCTTTTCATTAATACCCAGTATTTCGGGTGCTTTATCTCCGATATTCACGTTGTTCAATGTTTTGAGGTTAGTAATTGGTGATTATTGATTAATCGCTAATTTAAACTTCCAAGTCGCCATCGATTACTTCATGCCAGGGTAATCCCTGTTTGTTAAGCTGTTCCATGAACGGATCGGGATCGAACTCCTCTACGTTCCATACGCCCGGCTTTTTCCATAGACCTTTGAGGAACATCATAGCACCAATCATGGCTGGGACGCCGGTTGTGTAACTCACACCCTGCATACCTGTTTCTTTGTAAGCCTCCTGATGGCTGCAATTGTTATATATATAATAGGTATGTTCTTTCCCGTCTTTCAAACCGCGGATGCGACAGCCAATAGAAGTCTCACCTTCGTAATTCTCGCCTAAATCCTGTGGATTGGGAAGTACAGCTTTTAGAAATTGCAGCGGAACGATTTTCATTCCGTTGTATTCAACTTCGTCAATACGTGCCATGCCGATATTTTGGATAACACGCAGATGTGTCAGGTATTCTTGCCCGAATGTCATCCAAAAACGTGCCCGTTTGATGGTGGGGAAGTTCTTTACTAAAGATTCCAATTCTTCGTGATAGAGGAGATAGGAATCACGCGGTCCGATGTTTGGGTAGGTGAGATCTTTATGGATTTCTAGTGGCTGGGTAGTTACCCATTCGCCATTTTCGTAATAACGTCCGTTCTGAGTTATCTCACGAATATTGATTTCCGGATTGAAGTTGGTTGCAAATGCTTTATGATGGTTTCCTGCATTGCAGTCTACTATATCCAGGTATTGAATTTCATCAAAATGATGTTTGGCAGCATAAGCAGTATAGATGCCGCTTACACCTGGGTCGAAACCGCAACCGAGGATAGCTGTCAAGCCGGCTTCTTCAAAACGTTTTTTGTATGCCCATTGCCAGCTATATTCAAAGTGAGCGACATCTTTAGGCTCATAATTGGCTGTATCCAAATAATTTACTCCACTTTTCAGACAGGCTTCCATGATAGTAAGATCCTGATAGGGAAGAGCCACGTTTATGACAATTTCAGGTTTGAAACTATTGAAGAGTGTCACCAGCTCGTCCACGCTGTCTGCATCTACCTGGGCGGTTTTGATGTTAGGGTTACCGATTGCTTTTACAACGGCGTCACATTTGGATTTGGTGCGACTCGCAATCATGATTTCTGTGAACACATCCGGATTTTGAGCCACTTTATGCGCAACAACGGTACCTACACCGCCTGCACCGATAATAAGAACTTTACCCATTTTTCTACTTACAAAAGTTTTAAATATGATTATTTTTTTTCAATGAGCAAATATAAGGCTTAATTCTCAGATAAACATTAAAATCCTGCTAAATACTTTGGGGAAAGTATTGCTATTTCTAAACAATAGGTTTGCTTTTGAGTTATTTTACATATCTTTGTTCCGTAAAAATTAACTTAAACAAAAAATAGCAATGAAAAAAGTATTTGTTTCCCTTTGTATGGCAGCTACCTTGATGGGGATGTCATCTTGTGCTTCAACTAAGAATGTCGCAACTCTTTCTTCTTTGGGTGGAGAGTGGAATATTATTGAGATTAACGGAAGTGCAGTTGTGCCTGCTCCCAATCAGGAGTTTCCCTTTATTGGTTTTGATACAAAGACCGGAAAAGTGTATGGAAATAGTGGTTGTAACCGTATGATGGGGTCGTTCGATGTGAACGCTAAGCCCGGTACCATTGATTTGGGGGCTTTGGGCAGCACGCGTATGGCTTGTCCTGATATGACGGTAGAGAAAAATGTATTGAGTGCATTAGGCCAGGTAAAGAAATATAAAGTATTAGGAGAAAATAATATGGCATTGTACGGTTCCTCCAAACGTCCACTGATTGTATTGCAGAAAAAAGAGCCTGCTGTTAAATTGTCTGAGTTGAACGGCAAATGGATGATTAGTCAGGCCGGGGGAGAAGCAATTCCGTCAGGTATGGAAAAGCAACCGTTTATTGAATTTAATATTTCAGAAAAACGTTTGCATGGTAATGCCGGTTGTAATATTATTAATGGTGGTTTTCAGGTGGACAAAGTGAATCCTATGTCTATCAGCTTTCCGCAAGTGATCAGTACAATGATGGCTTGTCCTGATATGGAGGTGGAAAGCCGGGTGTTGAAAGCGTTGAACTCTGCACAGTCTTTTGGTAAACTGTCAGGCGGAGGCATGGGGTTTTATGATGCGAACGATAATCTAGTAATGGTATTGGTGAGGAAATAACGGATACTCATCGTTGTTCAGTATAGTTATGCGGATTTATACAGCCAACCGACTGACCGGTTAGCTGTATAAATCCGCATAATTTTTATTGTAGTTCTTGATATTTTCATTTAGTCTTTTTTTCTTAGCCCGGCACGTATCCGACTTAATGATTGTGGGGTAATATACAAGTATGAAGCTAGATATTTCAGCGGTACATCTTGCAGTAGTTCGGGATTTTCTTCCATTAATGTGAGATAGCGCTCTTTTGCAGTAGGCGGTGCCCCATAGGCCAGCGTCGAAGCATCTACTGACAATATTTCACGCTCAAAAATCTTTCTGCCAAAGTTGGCCATTTCAAGGGAATGTGAAAAGAGGGTTTCTAATTTGACCTTACTTATGCAATAGGCTATGCTGTCGTTTACGGATTCAATATTGATCTGTGATGGTTTTCCTTCTACGTAGGTCCATGACGAAAATGCAGTTTCGCCCGAACCGACGAACCACAGAGAGTTTTCTGTTCCGTCTGCCAAATAATATGCTCTCCATATGCCTTTTTTTATAAGGTAGAAATTTGAGTTCCTATCTCCTTTTCTTATAATAAGCTCTCCTTTGGAAAAAGAAACTTCTTCCATGTGAGATAATAGGTCGAATAAACTTTTTTCGGGTAGTTTATACTTCTTACAGAATTTCTTTAGCATGATTTCCATACTGCAAAGATATGGAATTTTCTTTGTCATTTCTTTTCCTGCCTATATAAATAACAACTATGAAAATAGTGGTGAGTAGCTCTGCTAGCGGAGTAGCTAACCAGATACCCGGTTTGCCCAACAGCAGCGGAAGGCCGTAAAAGCAGAGAGTCAGTAGAATAAATCCGCGTAATAAGGTAATAACAGTGGCATATTGGGCGCGTTCCACGCTTTGGAAATATCCGATGGAAACAATGTTGATTGCAAAAAATATGAAACCGGATGCATATAAAGGCAAACCTTCTACTGCTATGTCATAGGCAGGATAACTCCGGTCGATGAACATAGAGACGATCTCTTTGCTGCAGAATATTGTAATTAAAGCAAAACAGACTCCGCAACCAATAGCTGTTTTCAATGCAAGCAGATAGGCTCGACGTACACGCTGGGTTTCGTTGAGTCCGTAATTGAAACTGATAATGGGTTGTGCCGACTGTGCGATAGCATTATAGACCATAAATATAATCGGAAAGAAATAGCAGGCAATGCTGAATGCTGCCACACCATCTTCTTTCAGATAATGAATGAATACCTGATTGCCGACAAACATCATACAGGCAATTGCCACCTCGCACAAAAAAGCAGATGATCCCAGCCGGCACATGTAGCCGATATTACGTTTCATCAGCTTCATGCTGTTGATGCTGAACTTCACCGGATAGAAACGTAGTGTGCAATTATGTCGGAAAAGGTAAATGATGATCATTATTGCTCCTATCATTGTACCTATGGCACTTGCCAGTGCTGCGCCAAACATACCCCATCCGAGCGGGAAGATGAACAGGTAATCGAGTATGATGTTCAGAACGGCAGCTGTTATATTGCATAGCATGGCAAAGTTGGGTGAACCGTCCAATCGCAGGAAAAACATTCCGGAATTGAGCAAAGCCGTAAAAGCGGAGAAAGGAACAAACCAAAGCATGTATTCTACCGCAAGGGGTTCAAGCCGTTCCGAACCACCTAATAGATGTACTACTTGGGGGGCAAATAGGCAGAACAGGGTAGAAGTACACATTAGTAATAGGGAAGACACTACGATTGACTGTGTGATGTTGATGCGTGCTACCTTGGGCTTGTTGTGTGACAAGTGGATAGAAGCAACTACAGACGCCCCTACGCCGAACATCAGACCGATACCGGTAGAAAATAACCATAGTGGAGCCACAATATTGACAGCAGCAAGAGCGTCACTGCCAATGCCTTTCCCCACAAAGATACCGTCGGTGATGACGAATAATGCGGAAAATATCATCCCCAATACCGTAGGGAGTAGTAATTTACGGAATAGTGCCGCAATGTCCATGTTTTTGAAGTCGATGCTGTCTCTCATTTTTTCCATAATCTTATAATTTGAAATATCTCTTTCCTTCCGAATAAAAGGGTTATTCTTTTTCGGGGGGCAAAAGTAGAGCTTTTAAGTGGGATAGATATTAACAAATGGTAATTTCCGACAGAAAAAAGAAAATTAACTCTGCCAAACTGACAGGCAAGCTGTCACATTCATAAATCTGCTACCCGCTTGAACAATTTGGCACGACGTTTGTCTTTTTATTGGCGTCTGCCGATGAGGCGGATACCAACATTAGAATAATAACAAATAAAAATAATAACGATCATGGGAAAAATTATTGGTATTGACTTAGGAACAACAAACTCTTGTGTTTCCGTATTTGAAGGTAATGAGCCTGTAGTAATAGCAAATAGTGAAGGTAAACGCACAACTCCTTCAGTGGTAGCATTTGTTGACGGTGGTGAACGCAAAGTAGGTGATCCTGCAAAACGTCAGGCTATTACAAATCCGACGAGAACAGTATTCTCAATCAAACGTTTCATGGGTGAGAACTGGGATCAAGTACAGAAAGAAATAGCTCGCGTACCTTATAAAGTAGTAAAGGGCGATAATAATACTCCGCGTGTAGATATTGACGGACGTCTTTATACTCCGCAGGAAATCTCTGCAATGATTCTGCAGAAAATGAAAAAGACGGCTGAGGACTATTTGGGACAAGAAGTAACGGAAGCTGTTATAACCGTTCCGGCTTATTTCTCCGATTCTCAACGTCAGGCTACTAAAGAAGCAGGTCAGATTGCTGGTTTGGAAGTAAAACGTATTGTGAACGAGCCGACTGCTGCTGCTTTGGCTTATGGTATCGACAAGGCGCATAAAGATATGAAAGTTGCCGTATTTGACTTGGGTGGCGGTACATTCGATATTTCTATCCTTGAATTTGGTGGCGGTGTGTTCGAAGTATTGTCAACTAACGGTGATACTCACCTTGGTGGTGATGACTTCGACCAAGTAATTATCGATTGGCTGGTTCAAGAGTTTAAGAATGACGAAGGCGCTGACTTGACTCAGGATCCGATGGCTATGCAACGTTTGAAAGAAGCTGCGGAAAAGGCTAAGATTGAATTGTCCTCTTCTACCAGCACTGAAATCAACTTACCGTATATTATGCCGGTAGGTGGTGTGCCCAAACATTTGGTTAAGACTTTGACACGCGCTAAATTCGAAGCTTTGGCTCACAACTTGATTCAGGCTTGTCTTGAACCTTGCAAGAAAGCAATGAGCGATGCTGGTTTGGGCAATTCTGATATAGATGAAGTTATCCTTGTTGGTGGTTCTTCACGTATACCGGCTGTACAGAAATTGGTTGAGGATTTCTTCGGTAAAGTTCCTTCTAAAGGTGTAAATCCGGATGAGGTAGTTGCTGTGGGTGCTGCTGTACAGGGTGCAGTTTTGACAGATGAAATCAAGGGTGTTGTATTGCTGGATGTTACTCCTTTGTCTATGGGTATTGAAACTATGGGTGGCGTAATGACTAAGTTAATTGATGCTAATACGACTATTCCTTGTAAGAAGAGTGAGACATTCTCTACTGCTGCCGATAATCAGACGGAAGTTACTATCCATGTATTGCAGGGCGAACGTCCGATGGCTGCACAGAATAAGTCAATCGGTCAGTTTAACTTGACAGGTATTGCTCCGGCACGTCGTGGTATTCCTCAGATTGAAGTTACATTCGATATTGATGCCAACGGTATCTTGAAAGTATCTGCTAAAGATAAGGCTACCGGTAAAGAACAGGCTATCCGTATTGAGGCTTCCAGTGGCTTGAGTAAGGAAGAAATTGAAAAGATGAAAGCCGAAGCTGAAGCTAATGCTGAAGCTGATAAGAAAGAACGTGAGAAAGTTGATAAGCTGAATCAAGCTGACTCAATGATTTTCACTACTGAAAATCAGCTAAAGAAATTAGGAGATAAATTACCTGCTGACAAGAAGGCTCCGATTGAAGCTGCGTTGCAGAAACTGAAAGATGCTCACAAGGCTCAGGATTTGGCTGCCGTTGATTCAGCAATGGCTGAGTTGAATACGGCTTTCCAAGCAGCAAGCGCTGAAATGTATGCTCAGAGTGGTGCTCAAGGTGGTGCACAGGCTGGTCCTGACATGAATGGCGGACAACAAGGCGGTGCACAAGATAATAATAAGCATGGTGATAATGTACAGGATGCGGATTTTGAGGAAGTCAAATGATTCCGATAAGGATACAGATAATAAACAATAAGCAAAAGCGTGCAGCTCAATGAGTTGCACGCTTTTTGCATTTATGGGGGCATGGTTGGATGGAGAGACTACAGAGACAAGAATAATCAAGGAAACGAACTTTTCTATAAATCCTCAAAACGTAGAAGATAATGAAAGAAGATGTAATAGTTGCGAATATTGATAATTTGCGTCAAAGTATCAACGAGCTAAAAGAGTACATTGAAAAAAAGAATGTCACTATTCTTAAACCGGGAAACATCTCTGGAAACAGCAGCCGGACACGTTACCATTTTCACTATGGTTTCCGAAATTCATTGAATTATTCAAGCAGAAGTCTAAACTTCTTGAATATCTTTATCGGTATGTTTGCGATTACAATCTCAACCGTATGGCTATTGAAGTAAATGTCGACAGTATATTAATATTCCACTCAATATCAATGGGATGTTTATACGTGGCTATCATATTAAACTTCGATATGTCGTATATTTATTGTCATTATTGTTACATGGGCTGTTGCTGCGTCAGTTAGCAGGATGAAATACAAAGAAGAATCCTTTGCGCATTATTCAATGTACCGAGCGATGAAGGAACAGCATCAGAACTTGGTAGAAAAGCAGATAGCAATAAAAAGGGAAAATTAGTATATGTTTTTACGAATATGCTGTTTGCTCCAATTTATCCCTTTACATTTCAATTAATTGTGAAGGAATTTTTTTATATTGATGTATATTAATATAAATTTTAGCGTTATGATTTATGGATACATTAGGGTAAGCAGTGATAAACAAACTGTAGAAAACCAACGTTTTGAGATAAGTAATTTCTGTAAAATTAATGAGTTAACAATTGACGATTGGATAGAAGAAACTATCAGTGGAACGAAAAATTACACAAAACGACAGCTTGGACGTTTACTGCGTAAAGTACGCAAAGATGATATTATTATCTGTAGTGAACTTTCACGTCTTGGACGTAATCTTTTTATGATTATGGAAATCTTGAATATCTGTATGACAAAGGAATGTAAGGTATGGACAATTAAAGATAACTATCGACTTGGGGAAGATATACAAAGTAAAGTCCTTGCCTTTGCTTTCGGATTGTCAGCTGAGATTGAACGTAATCTTATCAGTCAACGTACAAAAGAGGCATTAGCGAGAAAAAAAGCAGAAGGGGCAATGCTCGGACATTGTCGTGGCTTTCGATGTAGACTTAATCCCAAATGTGCTAACAAACATGATTATATTGTAAAAGAATTGGCTAAAGGAACAGAAAAAACTGTTATATCTAAAAGGTTGAAAGTTTCAAAAACAACATTATATCGTTATCTCGTTTATACGGGGCTTCATTTGCCTATAAACTGTCAACAAGAAGGGTGGGAAGAGTATGGTATCTATCATTGATTTCTATGTACTACAGAAGCGACCCCAACTTTGTATAGTTGAAGAGTTTGTTTAAGATAGTTTTTTCTATTTCAGAACCTATTTTTGGAATACGACCATAAAGTGTTTGCCCTTTCACATCAACAAATTGTAAGTTATCAATAAGCTTTTGTAAATCAAACTCGTTTCCTCTTCTGTGCATCTTTGTTGAGTAAAGATGCAAACAAGGTGTTTCTGTCTTCTTAAAAAAAAGTATCGAAGTGTTTACTACAGCGTTCTCAAAAACAGGCTTGGGGCGTACTGCATACGATGATATGTGTAAGGTATCACAATTTCCCATCAAAATACGGTGTACGCCTGTGAGAGAATCACTTGAAGTCAAGGATATAGGAACAATATAGGCAAAGCTGCCATTCTTCCTAAGCAGATTGTATCCCAATTCTATGAATAGTGTGTATGTGTCAAGAGATCCCTTCTGTAATCCTCGGATGCTTTTTGCCGTCACATAGCTATTCTTATAATATCTCTTTGTTTGGTTGTCGTATTTAGCACCATACGGTGGGTTGCCAATGACAATGTCGAAGCCCTCTTTTGAGGGTCGTGAGAAAACATCATGAAACCAAGTATGCCAAAGGAAGAACTGACTGTTAGCAGACAAGTCCATATCTTCAAAATCGATATGAATACCTTGTTCAATGAGCTCCTGCTTTACAATATCTGCGATGTCCTTTCTCAACTGCGCCTTTTTGTCATGTTCAGGGCAAACATAGTATTCTGCGAGTTTGTCGCGTAGGTTCTTGCGATACACATCTAACATAGTGTCAAAGAGCGTAATGCTATGTTCACTACCAACCTTCTTTTCTGTCATCGTTGAAAGGTCAGCGCCCTTATATTGCTCCAGAAGGGAATTTCCCTGCATAATCTTGAAATCAAGGTTAGGCAGAGCCTCTGGTGACTTCTCGTCAACAATCAGTGAGAGCCAGAAACGCAGACGGGCTATATCCACAGCTCCACGTTCAATGTCAACTCCATAAATGTTGTTTTGAATGATGTGACGTTTGATGTTTGCGGCATTCTCTATGATGTTTGGCTCAATGGCAGAACGGCAGAAGAATAGTTCACGCAGTAATCCCATTGGAAAAGCACCAGATCCAATCGCAGGGTCACATATCTTCACATTGCATAGTTTCTGATCAATGTATTCCTTCAGTTCGCCCAGCAGGGATGCATCGTGAGTTGTCACAAACTGACGTATACATTCCTTATCCTCTTCCCTCATGTCTGTTTGCAGATATGCTATCAAACTTTCACGGCACATGTACTGCACAATCTCCTTCGGCGTATAGAATGCGCCCTTATCCTTGTTATCCTCCAGCAGGTTTTCAAAGATGCGTCCGAGCATTTCGGGGTCAACACCCACTTCTGCATCATTAGGGTCATTTTCATCGATGGTGAAGTTGTACTGCGAGAGCATTGTCAGCAAGCTATTAAAATAGCTGGCAGGAAAATGACTGGGCTTCTTGTCAAGGATGTCACGTTCAAACAGACCGCCGTTCAAATATGGAATACGACAGTTACGGAAACCTTCTACTTTTGTGTCGTAAAGGTCGCCCTGATCTGAACGGTTACGGTCTAAGCCTTCTGCAAACAAGTCTTCTAATATGTCATCAAGGAAGTTTTCCTTCTGACTTTCATTCGCATTCTTGAAAATATTCAGCATGAAATCACGATCGCCTTCGCCCCATTCCTTGCCTGCAGGAACGCCAAGCCAGCCTTTTTTTTGGAGGAAGTGCAGGAACACGATGCGTCCAAGAAGTTTCTTTACATAATCACGAATGGGTTTTTCCTCACGGTCACGAATTTTGTCGGCTGTCATACCCGTATGGTCAAAGTCTGTATCAATGAAGTGCTGACGCATTCCGTTGGCAGGGGCAACCATGTAATTGACAAAATCTTCATATTGAGCCTTGTACTTCCCGAAGAACTCTTTAGAAAGAGCTTCAACGTTGAATGCATTTTCGATGTCTTTAATTTCAAGAGAATTCCTTTTGTCATATAGAGCCATGAAGTTGTCAGTTGCCGTGCGGCATGACTGACCTGGCCCCAGCAGGAACGTATAACGTTTGCTGTCGGTAGTTTCTTCTTTGTTACCGCTCTTCCGACAATAAGTGAAACGCCAATCCCAACGAGTATCATCCTCGTAATGGAACAGCATGAAGGCACAAGAGAACTGATCCATGACAGCACGGATGAGCCGTTGAATGTTCACACGGTTACGCTCCATCATAACCCGGTCGTTGACTGTCACGTCGAAAATTTGCAAAGGTTCAACGCCAACATACATCATTCCAACTTGCTTGATGCTGCGTATTCCCGTTGCTTCTGCCAGTTGTCTTCGTTCGGGCAGACTCTCCAAAAGCTCTGTTTCAAAACCATCCTCAAAGTCTTCTTCACCGAAAATGGGAAAAATAACATTGTTGAGGAACGAACTCCAGCCTTGATATCGGCTGTTTAAATATTCTTTTAATGACTCTTTATTCATGGGGTTGTTTGTTTACTTGATGGTTCCTAATACAATAGATGCTTCGCCTTGTTTACTTTCCACATGGGCTACGAGTTTGCCGATTTCTCGCTCCAGAATCTCGTCAATATCTTGTTGCTCTATGGCAAAAAGACGTGAATCCCGCTCTTCTAATTCTTGACCAATAGCCAATACTTTTTTGATAATATCAAAACTTCCTCGGTCAATAAATTTACGAGCATTTTTCAGCAAAATCTTGGATTGTGGTGATAAACCAAGTATGTTGTTAATTTTCACTAGTATTTCTTTTGCAACCGTAGCCTTGTCACCAGCCCTTGACTTGTTGATGCGGACAAAGTATTGGTTATAAGTCTTTATGGCTTCTGCCGAAAGCTGTTGCCAGTTATCTGGTAATGAAACACGTTTGGCCTTTTCTTCCACACGCATATCTTCAAGCAGTTCAAGCAAAGAAATTATTTTGGAGTTATACAAACCCTCGGCTTCTGTACGTATTCTAATTGCAAGCCTTGCAGAGTGTGGTGCTTTTACTATGAAATATGCCGTTCCACTTGCAGCCTGTGCTATCTGCCAGTCTTCATTAGCTTGTTCTATTTGCAGATAACGTTCAGGGTGAGTATCCTTGTATTGTTTTAGTTCATATACATACTTCTGCAAAGGTGATTCCTCACCGTCAACGGCTTTGGCAATATCGTAATGTACCACACTTTCCTCTTCCGAGAAAATCTTACTGTCTTCACCGAATAGGACGTGGAAGGATTGCAACTTGGTATGTGCCTTGCGAACCAACTGAATCTGCGCATCGCCTTCTGCACTTGGCATGAAGTTATAGACATAGACAAAAGGCTCTTTACTGCCGATACGATTTACACGACCTATGCGCTGCATCAGGCGAGTGGAGTTCCAAGGAGTATCATAGTTCAGAATAACATTGGCACGGTGGAGATTCACACCTTCTGTCAAGACCTCTGTTGTAATGATAACATTGTAGTCATCCTTCCAGACACCTTCGTAATTGGCATCAAAATTTTCCTCAATCGTATGTTCCATCTCATCACGATTGGCAGCAGTAATGACAAGTGCCTTATAGCCCTTTGCCTTTACCGCTCTCGCAAGCGATTGTACCGTGTCTATAGCTTCCGAGAAGATAACTAATTTTCCAGAGGTATTCTTTTGTGGATTAAACAATTCTGGCTTAATGTTCTCTTTGAAAGCATCAAATTTCGGGTCTTGTGGGTTCTTCGCCCATCGATCATAGAGATTAGAAATGAGTCGGAAGTCTTCTTTCAGTTGGATATAGTATTCCTTCTTGAAATCTTTGCGGTTATATTCTGCATTCTGTCCTTTCTCATTACGCCCTTGTTCCGTCAACTTTGTTATCTTGGCTCTGATGTCTTCTACACAATCATTAAACGAAACACGTTTACCACGTTTCAATGTCTTGGCTTCATAGTCAAGTTCTTTGTTCACGTCAATTTGCGGACAAACGAAAATAGTGTCGTTCTCCCACATCTTAATCATGTTCTCTGTGTAACGTCGCAGGTTCAACAGGGATTGGGTGAAAGCAGTGAACGAACTTTCAAGACGCTTCACAAGAAGAATTTGCATGATGGTGGCAAGCTGCTTGGCAACGTCGTTGACACCACGATTGCCTCGACCTGTATGTTTTCTTTCGTTGGCAGGGTCAGTAAAATATTCAATGGCACGATATCGGAGATACTTTAGCCACTCGTCAGTCTGCAACTTTTCTGCCTCCGTCGGAGCAATGATTGTCATAGTATCAGAGAATAATTGAGCCAACTCGTCATCCATGATGTATTCAAGGTTGTTAGGTCCAACAATTTTGGGAAATATCAAGCCTTGTGATTCCATATCATCCTTGTAATATTTCTCAACGTCAGTCCTTGTCCGGCGTTCCAGAATATCACTTAACACGCAGTCACGCAGTCTCTTTGATACAGCATCCAAGCGTTGGCGGCGCTCATCTGCCGGTATATCGTTGCTTCTATCTATCAGCTGTTCATATTCTCGGTTGACTTCAGCAAAGAACCTTTCGATATTGCCACTTTCAGCTTTCTTCAATGTACTGTTATTGTGGTTTCTCTCAAAAAGGTAAATTTGATTCTTCAAGTCGTTTGGTCGGTTGCTTTGTGGTGTGGCAGAAAGAAGACCTACGTATGGATATACCCCTGTATTAGAACAAATCTTCTGTATCAGTTCATCAAGAGATTGGTACATCAATGTGGCACTGTTGCGGAACTTATGGCTTTCGTCAATGACAATAAAGCCATAATTCTTTTCTTGGAGTATTCCATCAAAATCGCCAGAATCGCGGCTGTCGTCATCGTCATCTTCGCAGCTTTCATCTTCGGCAACATTTCCGATGCGTCCAGTTGTAATGAAGTCAATGTATGGCGCAATCTTCTCGTCAGAATCTTTGTCGAACATGGCTATAGTCTTCTTCCAACCCGATTGAATGGCAGGAGGAGTAATGACCAATACTTTACGTTCTCGTCCATCGTCTTCTGGTACGGACAAGAAACGCTTGATGATGAGCGTACCAATAATCGTCTTGCCAAGTCCCACCACGTCTGCCAACATAAAACCACCATGTTCGTGCATAATGCCGATACACCTCTTTACAGCTTCTATTTGATATTCCAGTTTGTGGATGTTCGCTGGCAGATAAGTTTCTATCTGTTGTCCGAGTGATTTGTCTACAATGTCACCAAACTTAATTTGTAGCAATTTGATATATAGTTCGTATGGAGTGAATGATTGTTGTTCACTTTTGCGTTCTTTTTCCACGTCATCTGTTATAGGTGCAGATTTAAGGATTTGTTCTAAGAATTGTTTGTTCCAAGGCTCAGAAATTTCCCATTTTTCATTAAACCATATCAAATGAGATTTATTACCTGGTATTCTATCAAGCGATAACACTTGATTTGGAGCTGTTTCAATATAGTTTAATTCTGCATTACCCTGTAATCCTTTTTGTGTAAAATTTGTACTCCCCACGATACCAATACCAATGCCGTTTGACTTTCCATCAAAGATGTAACACTTAGAATGTAAAAATTGAGTTTCGTCATTTTCATTTTTTCGAAACACGCGGATCTGAATCTTTGAATCATTGTTTTCCGTACAATAATCAAGAAGCAGACGTATAGCATCTTTATATTCCTCAGTAACATTAAGTTCGTGGATATCAGTTTTTATGAAGTCCAGCGGATAATTTGCATCTTTATATTTAGGTGACTTTAATTGATTTACGTATATATAAGGGTCTTTACCTATAAGTAAACGAAGCGTTGTTCCTTCTTTTTCAATGAAAGACCTCAAATTTTCTTGTAGTATAGCTAAACCGGGAATATCCCAATAACCTGTGGCAATACTGACTGTTTTAATACCATCAATGGTTAAGCATTTTCTCAATGTTGCTGTCATTGAAAGTGCTTCTATGGAATTATCTATAAGTGTATTATTCATTTTAATTCTATTCTATGGTTTGAAAATATGCGCTAATTACATTCTTTCTCTCTCCTCTCTTTTACTTTTTCCAATCCTGGCATCTTTTTAGCCAATACACATTCTCCAGCAGGAGAATAGAGAGGAAAAACTTTATATAAGAAACTTACAATATCATTACGCTTCTTGCCCATGTTGAAAAAAGCAGAACAAACAAAATACATAAGATCTTGCTGACTACATGTATCTTTGAGCTGAATGGTTATTGAGGGAGTGACTATCAAACCTTGTTCTGCAAATGCGCAAGCACTGGTAAGAATAGCTTTCTGCTCTTCCTCAGTGAACATCTTGATTTTATCTGCGAACCATTCAAGTTCTCTTTGCTGAAGTGCTTGTTGCTTTTCATTCTGATGTTCCAATAGAATTGCTACATTTTCTTGTAGCTTTTCGGTCAAGGCATTTTCTAATGCTTGATTCTTTCGTTTAAGGACATTGAAATTCAGTAACGCGGCAATGTACATACAGAAATAACCTACTGCAATATCGAATATCAGAACAAGCAGATAATTGCTATTTGAATTTTTGGTATTCTCAGTCATATACTCACTGATAGGAATAACGGCAAATAGCATGATAGTGGCTATTGTATAAAGCACTCTGTATTGCATTTTGTGGCTTACTTGTGGCAAGGAGGCAAACAAAAAGGCGATAATCAAAACGGTAATTATTGCACAAAGTGGAATGAAATATGTTCCCATAGGTTTATTGCTCGGCTTGAGGATTAATTACAATGCGCCAATAGCCACCATGGTCTGCTCCTTCACGAGACAAAATTCCCATAGAACGAAGTTTTGAAATATGTTTTTCTACGGCTCGGGAGCTTATTCCTATTTTATAGGCCATTGCTTCTGCAGACATTGATGGGTCGGAAATGACGAAATCAATAATCTTTTGTGCGGTTTTCCCAATGCTTTTAGATTTGTTTTTCGAATCTCCGAACTTTTTCTCCGAACCTTTTTGTATTATCTCCGAACCTTTCTCCGAACTTTTGCAGTTTACACCGAACCTTTCGACCGAACTTCCTTCGTTTACAGGGTACTTTTCGAGGGTGCTATTTACCCTGTTGGCTACTTCTTCAACAGGTATTTTTCCGTTTTCGTTCCAGTTTAGATTATAGAATGTGGTGTAGAAAGAGGTCGCTTCCGTTTGATATTGCGGTTCTTTTCCTTGCAGGAAATTAGGCAACTTCTCCGTAAGTTCTCGCATTTTGCGTAAGCCGGAACCACGTTTCTCCATATAGTCCAACTGTGTGAACACATCCGCAATGACGGGATTGCGGCGCATGGAAGGCACTTTGTATATGTCGCGGTCTTGAATCTGTGTACCGTCAATCATGGCACCGGGTGATACCAGTTCTACGCGGTTATCATAAATGTCGATATGTACTTCACCGCCCATTACCGTATAATCTCTATGGATAAGGTGGTTTACCAATCCTTCGAAGATGGCACGGTCGGAGTAGTCGGGTAGGTTAAGGCGATAGTTTGGCATCTTTACCCAGCCACTCATGGTATAGTTCTTGATGAAGTCCATGCCGTATTTTAGTAATAACACAAGGTTAGCCCGATGTTCTACGGAACTGATGGCATCATCTTTATAGAGTCCAGTCCAACGAGTACAGAAAATACGTGATTGAAATACGGTGCAATTATCCACAAACAGCAATCCGGCATTGGTCAGTTTACCGTCTGGCGTGACCAGTCCGAATGATTCCAAATATTTGTCATTCCATTCCTGATGAGTTTGCTCGCGGAAGGTATTGGCAAGGATGATGAAAGAGTGCTTGCTGGCATCCACTTGTGTAGGCAACGAATCCCATGTCATGTGCGTACCCTTTAATACTAACGAAAGAAGTTGTTGTGAATTACATTCTACACTTTCATTGCCAACCCGTACATACGCCGTACGTGTCCCATCCTGATAATAGTAATAAGGTGTAAGCGTTCCAGCCTTTACTTTCACTTCAAGTAAGGAGTGTCCTTCGTGTTCTATCGGAATAAGTTGAACTTCCGGCACAGGGTCAAGTCTTGCCTTTATCGTTTCGCTGATAAAATCGGCATCGGCTTGCGGATTCTCCAAACCAACAATCACTCCGTCATCGTTCACTCCATAGAACAAACTGCCACCATCCGTATTGGCAAAAGCCGATACAGATTTAAGCCATGACTTCACCTTCTTACGTTCCAGCATTTCCTTGAAATCGTAAGCCGAGCATTCCGCTATCAATG
>OGMT01000283.1_pt1 | contig 45050 bp, 43 predicted proteins | sample 1573271 | NCBI WGS metagenome assembly OGMT01 (sample SAMEA2582000, study PRJEB24529) | metagenome | biome: Human gut stool | place: China | collected 2011 | reverse complement strand
TAACGAGCAGATCAACAGTGGTGTAGAGAGCAGTCTTCAGACACTTGCAAATCAGCTGGCAGGTGCTTGCAAGGAAGTAGCATCTCAGGCAGCTTCCCAGGCAGCAGTTACCGGTGCTGAGAGTGCAAAGTCCACAATTGCAAAACAGATCGAGGCCGTACAGTCCAACGGATACAGCCTTGTAAGCGGTGCAGCAGCGCTCAGCAAGGGAACACAGACACTTGCGGATCAGGTTCCTACACTGACAGAAGGAATTACCGCATTAAACGATGCCACAACGAAGATCGTTGAGGGCGTTGACAAGTTAGATGACGGATCTCATGAACTTGCTGATGGTATGGTTGAGTTTGACGAGAAGGGAATCTCCAAGATCGTAAACAGCTACAACGGAGATATCAAGCCTCTGACCGACAAGCTTCAGGCAATGCTTGATGCAGGTGAGGATTACCAGACATTTACATCTGTTGCAGACGGCGTAAACGGAAGCGTAAAATTCATCTACAAGCTTGACTCCATTAAGGCTGAGGACGTAAAATAAATTAACAGGTAACTATTCAGTAGCCCGTTAAGAATAAGAAAAGCTGATGTGTCATGCGTGCATGTAAGCATCAGATTTTCTTATTCTCAGGGTGACTCGAATAGAGTCACCGCCCCACATATGAGCAAAATTAGTAGCAGGGCTGCGAGAAAGCACGTGTAACGTGCGATTTTGCGAATAGGTGAGGTGGAGGGGGATGATGAGTAGTGAGAAAGCATGATATAAGGAGTAGTGGATGAACTGGGTAGAGAATCTGCTCATCGTTGCCGGGATATCTCTTGATATCTTCGGCGCGATGGAGTGTCAGGGATCGTTGGTCAATAAAGTAAATAAAAAGCTTTTGTCAGGAATCTGTGTACTGATGGCAGTATGTCAGCTGATTGCGCTTTTCTTGGGACATTTTCTTTCGGATCTGTTCTGCAAAAGCCATCCGATGTCGGATGAGCGGTTCCTTGGCGAAATCCTTGCAATGGTGATTTTCTTCGGACTCGGCATCCGTCTGATCGTGAAGGCGATACGCAACGAGCGGATCGAGGAACACCTTGAGATGAATCTCGGTATCCGGCGCTTCGTACGGCTGGCATCCGTCAGCAGCCTGTATACGATACTTGCAGGAATTGCATTTGGATTCATCGGAACCAATGTCATAGCGATTCTTGTGATGATTGTTGTGGTCACGATCGCGTTTGTCATTGGCGGAATGTACACCGGATATCATTGGGGGTTTACCTCTAAGACAGTGGTGTATGCGGTCGGAGCAATCCTTCTTTGGATCGCGGGACTGGATGTGCTGTTGCAGAGAGTACTTTCCATTTTCTAAAGAATAGAAATCAATAATGAACACAAAAATAAGGTGTAAAGTCTTGATGATTGAATAAAGACTTTACACCTTAGATTGTTTATAGGGTTACAATTTTATTCGTTTGTTTCCTTTGGGTCATGTGTTTCAATGTACTCAATGATTTCAAGTATCTCGTCGCTAGACATTCCTTTTTCTTTTAACTTACGGATAAGATTTACAACTTCTTTGCCAGTCATGTATTCGCTCACTTTCCATCACCGCCTTTCGTTGGTGATATTATACCATAGTGTAAAGTCTTTATTCAATTATCAATGAACAAAAAATGATCGTGCGGGTGTATAAAATACATGCACTTTTTTAATATTCAATTATAAAAACCCGGGTATTTGTGCACAGGAAAATCGTGCACCAAATGATTTGTCAAATCGCTGTATCACATCGAATTTGAAAAGTATGAGTTTTGGTGAAGATAGAATAACGTATTTACATAATGGTGTCAACAATTTTATGGTTGACAAATTGGTCTATTCAGGATAAACTGTAATTAGTTTATTGAGAGTAAACCATAGACGGAGGGCGGAATATGGAAATTGAATTAGGTGAGATTCAGGAAAAATTTGCAAAATTATTGTGGGAGAAGGAGCCGATTGCATCGGGAGAAGTGGTCAGGCTTGCTTTGGAACAGTTTGAGTGGAAGAAGTCCACGACATATACAGTTCTGCGCAAGCTTTGCGAAAAGGGGCTTTTTCAGAATAGGGATGGAATTGTGACATCGGTCGTTTCGGAAGAAGAGTTCGAGCGTGCGAAGAGTCACAAATTTGTCGAGGACAATTTTGACGGCTCGCTGCCTTCTTTTATTGCAGCGTTTGCGGGCAGAAAAAAATTATCAGGGAAAGAGGTTGAGGAGATTCAGGAGATGATTGCGCGTTTTCAAAAGGGGGAATAAGGGATGGAGAAAATGTTTATTTACGTATTGGATCAGGCAGTGACCGTAAGCGTTGTGATACTTGCTGTCATATTGGCGCGGCTTGTGTTGCGGCGTGCACCGCGCTGGATTGTGTGCGCATTGTGGGCGGCGGTGGCGATACGGCTTCTCGTTCCGGTTTCGATCGAGAGTCCGTTTAGTCTTGTGCCGGATGTGCAGTTGGTACAGACTCGTATAGAAGCAGCATATGTGCAGAATTCCGGCAATTTGGCAGAAAACGCAGTTGCAGACAAAACGCACGCGGAGACGATCTTGCATGAGAAAATGGATAATGCGAAAACAGACCGGAATACAAAGGGGTCAGAAGTGAAAAGCAGGAAGCTGCTTGGGATTCGAGGGGCGGAAATTGTCTGGTTGATCGGAATTGGTGAATTACTCTTGTATGCGTTTGGTTCGTATCTTCGCATGAGACGAAAGGTTGTTGCGGCATACCGCATAGAGAGCGGTGTCTACGTGTGCGATGAGGTTTCAAGTCCGTTTATTCTGGGAATGTTTCGACCACGGATCTATCTTCCTTCCGGGATGGATGAGGATTTTCGCGAATGTGTGATCGCGCATGAGAGAGCACACCTTATGCGGCGTGATCATCTGTGGAAGCCACTTGGGTATCTATTGCTTGCAATCTACTGGTTTTATCCGTTGTGTTGGATCGCCTATGTGCTTTTTTGCAAGGACATCGAGGTGGCATGCGATGAGAGAGCGACAAGGAGCAGGACGAACGACTGGAAAGCAACGTATTGTCAGGCTTTGCTTTTTGCCGGAAGTGGAAAACACAGGATCGCTGTCAGCCCGGTGGCGTTCGGTGAGATCAGTGTCCGTGAGCGTGTGAAAGGAATCATCAATTATAAGAAGCCGAAGCCTTGGGTTTGGCTTCTTGCGGCGGCAGTTGTTGTGGTGATTCTTGTGTGCTTTATGACGAATCCGGGTAAAAGCAGCCATCCAAAGGATGCACAGACACTTGCTGAATTCGGCTTTTCAGTTGAAAGTCTGGACACAGAGAATGGAATTTTGCGGCTTCGGGATGATCTGACCGATGAGGTGTATTCATTTGGACTTTTGGGGACAAATGAAAATTTTGATGATACGACAGGTAATCTGGTGGATCGGGAAGATTATGTGCAGACAGATCCTACCATCTATCAAAGCAAGCAGGCATATCTGGTTCAGTTTGGTCGCAGGGATGGTGTTATATGGCTGGAAAGTGGCAGCGGTCGGAACAGTGATCTCGCATTGTGTGCTCGGTATGATTTACAGGAAGATTCTGCAGGCGAAGCCGATGCGTATATATATATGTTCAAAACGAATGCAGATTGATTCCGTGTTGGAGAGCGTTGTGATCCAGACAAAATAGCGGATAAAATAAGGTGTAAAGTCTTGATGATTGAGTAAAGACTTTACACCTTATTCTTTAGATTATTCTATTATTTTTCTGGGAGTGTATAGCCGGCTTCTGTCATTGCTTTTTTGAATTCTTCGATAGACATATCGGCATCCTGAGCACCTTCTTCAATAGTAATGCGTCCTTTGTGTACGTAAGAGAAGATGGTTTGATTGCGTCCTTCTTCACGTCCTTTTTTCATCATTTCCTGGTCTCTCATCAATAAGGTCATGTATTCAAGCCTCCATTCCTCATGATCCCTGGCTTTCTGAATGGCGAGATCCAGATTGTTTACAAGCTCGCACTGGCCGGTCTTACCGGTTGTGAGCCATTCTAAAAATTCTTTCATATCATCCGATACATCGTTTGCATCACCGCCTGCGCACAGGAAGATTTTTGTGGATTCATCACCGAGCACAAGTTCAGGCTGCTCATTGCATCGATTCTGGAATGTGTATTTGTGTAAACCCAATTTAAATTCATCGAACGGACAAATAAAAATGATGTAGCTCCGTTGTAATTTATAAATAAAGGAGATATTGAGAATACTTGCTTGTTACCCCAATTATAACATATGCGTTGAATTAAGCAATTAGTTATCAACAAACAATCGTCTCAATAAACTCCAGTATTTTGTTGTAAAAACTCGGGTATTCGTGCACATGAACCATCGTGTACCAAATGATTTGTCAAATCGGTGTATCACATCGAATTTTAAATGTGTGAGTTTTGGTGGATATAGAATAGCGTGTTTGCATGTTACTGTCAACAGAAAAATCGATTTGCGCCCTTCCGCATCTTGTAGTAAGATAGGGCAAGAATAACAGGAAGAAGGCGGCTGTACATGGAACGAAAGAACGAAGAAGCGGAACATATGCTGCGGGGCGATTACACCGTGATCGACCTGGAGATGACGGGACTCAATCCGAAACTGGACAAGGTGATCGAGATCGGTGCGGTGCGCGTACGGAATCACAAGGAGGAGGCGCGTTTTACGGCGCTTGTGAATCCGGGACGGACAATACCGGAGCGTGTAGTGGAACTGACCGGAATCACGAATGAGGAGGCTGCCGCGGGGATGGCTGAGGATGAAGCGATGCAGCAGCTGCTTGCATTCATCGGGGATGATGTGATCGTGGGACATAACGTGACGTTCGATTACAGTTTTGTGAAACAATGGGCAGTGAATAAACGGATTCCACTCACACTTTATGCATGTGATACGCTTCGCATTGCGCGTGCAATCCTGCCGGGCGAGCAGTCAAAGAAGTTAGAAGATCTGTGTGTGTATTATCAGATTGAGCGCGAGAGGGCGCATCGTGCGCCGGATGATGCGGCAGAGACGCACCGCATCTTAGAGTGCATGATGAAGCAGTGCCTGCCGGAAAAAGCAGAGCTTTTCGTGCCGCGGGAACTGACATTTAAAGTAAAGCGCCAGACACCGGCAACCGCACATCAGATCGAGCGGCTGCGCGAGTATCGGGCGCTGCATGATATTCATGATGAAATTGCATGGGGGACGCTTACGCGAAGTGAGGCGTCCCGCCTGCAGGACAAGTATTACGCGACTTACGGAAGGTAAGCCTGTAGCTTTTCTGTGATCATTTTGCTTGCAAGCGTGTTGATTTCCGAGGCATAACGAATCAGATCCTGAATCTTATCGGTTTCTCCTGCTTCCTGATAAATTTTCGCAAGTGTCGTATAGATGTTCACTGCATCTGCATGGTAGGAGACTGCCAGTTCCAAAAGTTCACGGGCGTCACTGGTCTGTCCGGCTTCGACAAGCTCGGTGCCGTAAGCAGATACAGCCTGCACAAAGCGGGTAAAATTGTCATCGTATTCCGAAAGCTCCTCCAGATTGGCGGCGCCGTAAGTTAATTTGAGCTCGGTATTGGTGATTCCGGCGAGGTTTAGCATCTTACAATTGGAGAGATTGACAAGAATTTCCTCCGCTTCGGTGTGAAGGTTGTGTGGTATTTTCTCCGCCGGTATGGTAAGATATTCAAGATTACTGATATCTTTGCGTCTGGCGAAATTCGCTGCACGTTCCTGTCCCCAGAAATCTTCCTCGCGTTTGGTCTGCCTGGAATCATTTTTGCGGATCGTTACATTTAAGATAATCAGAAATATGATAAATATAAGTAAGAATGTGAACATAGCGCATTTCCTTTCTTAATACAATAGGTATATAGAAATTATAACTGATTTTGCGGAAGAGGTGAATACTATGAGTAAATTAAATCGCCAACAGAGAAAGAAACGTCTGATCGCAGTGGTCGCTTTGGTCGTGATCGCAACCATGCTGGTTACTTCGATCATCTCATCGCTGATCATGTTTTAAAGCAGCAAATCTTGAAAAAGCGAAGGTTTGTGTTAAAATAGGAAGTCAGACAAACAAATTTAGAGATTTATAAAGGATATAAGATGAAGAATTTGAAGCGTTTAGGAGTATTACTGACAGCAGTAGGAGCAATCTGTCTGATGACGAACATTCATCCGGTGAAGGCAGCGGAAGGTGTGACAATCGCAGATGGCGTATATATTGGCAATGTGAATGTCAGCGGCATGACGGAAAAGCAGGCGCAGTCTGCTGTGGAAGAATATGTTGCGGGTCTGATGGATACGACATTTACATTGAAGGGTGAGTCTGGTTCTGTTTCTATGACGGCACAGGATATGGGTGTGTCAGCGGATGTGAATACGGCAGTGACGGAGGCGGTTGCTTTAGGACGCGCAGGCAGCCTGATCAATCGTTATAAGACAACAGAAGATCTCAAGAAGCAGCCGGTTGTTTTAGATATGCATCTGAGTGTGGACAAACAGGCAACTGCACAGAAATTATATAAGGACTCCGACAAACTCAGCGTTGCAGCAGTTGATAATGGATTGACACGCGAGAATGGTGCTTTTCAATTTGTAAAAGGCAAAGAAGGTGTGGAAGTCAACATTGTTGATTCGGTCTACGCAATCAACGATTTCCTTGCAGAGGAATGGGACGGAACAAATAATGAGATCGAGCTTGTTACAGACGTGGTAGAGCCTCGCGGAAACGAGGAAGAACTGGCACAGGTAACAGATCTGCTTGGAAGCTTCTCGACAGATTTCAGCACTTCGGGTGCCGGGCGTGCAAAGAATGTGACGAACGGATGCAGTAAGATCAACGGAACCATCCTCTATCCGGGAGATTCCTTTGATATGGCGAAGACGGTCAGCCCGTTTACGCAGGAGAACGGCTACGAACTTGCAGGTGCGTACCAGAACGGAACAACGGTCGAGTCATTCGGTGGAGGAATCTGTCAGGTGGCAACGACTTTATATAATGCAGTCATTCGTGCGGAACTTGAGATTACGATGCGTTTTAACCATTCGATGCTTGTATCGTATGTACAGCCGTCCATGGATGCGGCTATTGCAGGAGATTACAAGGATCTTCGTTTTAAGAATAATCTGGATGCTCCGGTTTATATCGAAGGATATTGCAGTGGCGGAGTGATCTATTTCAACGTATATGGCAAGGAGACGCGTCCTGCAAACCGGGAAATCTCCTTCGAGAGTGAGACGGTTTCTACAACGGATCCGGAGACAAAGTTTAATCTGGATTCCAGCCTTGCAATCGGTTATTGGAGCGTAGACCAGAGTGCACATACCGGATGTGTTGCGCAGCTTTGGAAGATCGTGAAAGTAGATGGAGAGCAGCAGAGCCGCGATCTGTTCAACAAGAGTAATTATCAGGCATCTCCGAAGATCATTACAATCGGAACGAAGGGAGCCAATAAGGAGACACTTGCAACGTTAAAGGAAGCGGTGGCAACCGGCGATGAGGCGAAGGTAAGAAGCGCCGCATCTTCTTTGAAGACCGATGAAGAGTCGAAGAAGGAAGAGGAAGATAAGAAGGATCAGGAGAATACTTCGGATTCAGACGATAAGAAGAATGATGACAAGAAGGACGATTCGAAGAAAGACGATTCTTCCGATGAGAATAAGTCGGACAACAAAGCTGACAATAAATCAGACAATACTTCTTCCAAAAGTGATTCTGAGGAGTCATCAAACTAAGAAATAAAGAAATCATAAGGCTGCTATCCGCTTCCGGGGGCAGCCTAAAAGACTATCATAGGGTGAAGATATGAAAGCTGGAAAGTTATCGGAATCGGTACTGAAGCGATCCGTACTCAAACAACTTCATACGGATCATGTGGCAGGAAAGGCAACATTGGATGAAACGATGGCAACGCATATTGTCACGAAACCACAGATTGGTGCGGATTATGCGGCGGCACAGTTGAACCGGAAATGCGCAGGCGGAATTGATGTACAGGCTGGAAAGTCTCCGGCTGGTGCGGATATTCATATGCCGGATTCCGTCGCAGAAGGCACTTCGGTTGTCAGTGCGATGGCGACACGTTGCTTAGGCGGCTCGATGAATCCAATGCTCAGTGTCTATGCGGCACTCAACAATCTGTACTGCAGCGGCGCAGAAGCATACGGCATTATGATCAACCTTCTTCTCCCGACCTCTGCGAATGAGAATGAACTTCGCGAGTGGGTGAAGATGATTGATACCATATGCGCGAAGGAAGGAATCGCGGTACTCGGCGGACATACAGAAGTTGTCCGGGCGGTAAATGAGCCGGTCGTGACGGTGACGGCACTCGGTACGGTTGCCGAAGAAAAGCGGATTGGAGCGGGAACGGTTAAGCCTGGCATGGATATTCTGATCACGAAGCAGATTGCTTTGGAAGGTACGGCAATCCTTGCCACGCAGCATGAACAGGAACTATTAGGACGCTACGCGGCGCCTTTTATTGACCGCGCGAAGCGTTTTATCGATTATCTTTCGATTCGTTCGGAGGCTGCAGTCGCCGCAAAGTCTGGCGTTGCAGCGATGCATGACATCTCGGAAGGCGGTGTATTTGGTGCACTCTGGGAGATGGGGCAAAGCTCCGGCGTCGGACTTGAAATTGATCTAAAGAAGATTCCAATCCGTCAGGAGACGGTGGAAATCTGTGAATTTTTCGATCTCAATCCATATAAGCTTGTGTCCGGTGGAGCCGCGGTGATGGCGGCGGAGGATGGTAACGCTTTGGTGCATGCGATAAGGCTGGCGGGAGGCGGTGCGACGATCGTCGGTAAGGCGACAGACAGCAACGACCGTGTGCTGATCAATGGAGATGAGAGAAGATTTTTAGAGACCACACAGACGGATGAGTTGTGGTAAGTTTTCGAAGAAAACTTATCATGTAGCGTCGACTGCGGTACATCTTTGATGTATCGCCCGGTTTGTCGGCAGGCCAAACTGTTATGGACACACATTCCCGAAATTGTAGGAGGACAATAGATATGCGAGAAAAAATTTTAACTTTTATAGAGAAGAACAGCAGAATCGACCTCAAAGACCTTGCACTCATGCTTGGTGTCGATGAGGCTTCTGTCATGAACGAGCTGGAAGCGATGGAGCAGGAAGGTATCATCTGTGGATACCACACACTGATCAACTGGGATAAGGCAGGCGTTGAGAAAGTGACCGCGCTGATCGAGGTACGTGTAACACCGCAGAGAGGTATGGGATTCGACAAGGTTGCGGAGCGAATCTACAATTATCCGGAAGTGAATTCGGTTTACCTGATCTCCGGTGGATTTGATCTGATGGTAACACTTGAGGGAAGAACACTTCGCGAGATCTCCCAGTTTGTATCCGACAAGCTTTCCGCATTGGATCAGGTGCTCAGCACAAAGACGAATTTTATTCTGAAGAAATATAAGGACCACGGAACGATTATGGCTCCGAAAGCAAAAGATGAAAGGATTATGATGGCATAATGAGAGACCCGTTATCAAAGACAATTAAGACAATCGAGCCATCGGGTATCCGTAAGTTTTTTGACCTTGTCAGTGAGATGGACGATGCAATCTCACTCGGTGTCGGCGAGCCGGATTTCGATACCCCGTGGCATATCAGGGATGAGGGAATCTATTCCCTGGAAAAAGGCAGAACGTTCTATACGTCCAATGCCGGTTTAAAGGATTTAAAGATTGAGATCGCGAAGTATCTCGATCGCCGATTTGATCTGCATTATGATTACAACAAGGAAATTTTCGTAACGGTCGGAGGAAGTGAGGCAATTGATCTCACGATGCGCGCGATGCTGGATCCGGGCGATGAAGTACTGATTCCACAGCCGAGTTATGTATCCTATGTACCGTGCTGTGTTCTTGCAAACGGAACGCCGGTCATTATTGAGTTGAAGGCAGAGAATGAATTCCGTCTGACGGCAGAGGAACTTGAGGCAGCAATCACGCCGAAGACCAAGCTGCTCGTTATGCCTTTCCCGAACAATCCGACCGGTGCGGTCATGGAGAGGGCAGATCTCGAGGCAGTGGCGGAAGTTGTTAAGAAGCATGATCTGTATGTACTCAGTGATGAGATCTACTGTGAACTGACTTATCTGGAGAATCATGTATCGATCGCATCCCTTCCGGGAATGAAGGAGCGCACGATCGTGGTCAACGGATTCTCGAAGTCCCATGCGATGACCGGATGGAGACTCGGTTATGCGTGCGGACCGGCTCCAATCTTAAAGCAGATGCTCAAGATTCACCAGTTTGCAATCATGTGTGCACCGACGACCAGCCAGTATGCGGCAATCGAGGCGCTGCGCAACGGAGATGAGGATGTTGCAATGATGCGTGAGCAGTACGATGCGAGAAGACGTTATCTGATGCAGCGTTTCAAAGAGATGGGACTGGACTGCTTTGAGCCGTTTGGCGCTTTCTATGTGTTCCCATGCATTAAGGAATTTGGTATGACTTCGGATGAGTTCGCGAACCGCCTGCTTCAGACGAAGAAGGTTGCGGTCGTTCCTGGTACGGCATTCGGCCGTTCGGGTGAGGGATTCCTGCGAATCTCCTACGCATATTCACTGGAAGATTTAAAGGTTGCATTGGAGCGTGTGGAGGAATTTATCACGGAGCTTCGCGCAGAAAAAGAAGCAAAGTAAGGATGTAATATGGCAGAGTTAAATATCATTTTACATGAGCCGGAGATTCCGGCAAATACAGGCAATATCGGGCGGACCTGCGTGGCGACCGGCACGAAGCTTCACTTGATCGAGCCACTTGGATTCTCCTTGTCTGAGAAGCACTTGAAGCGTGCGGGCATGGACTATTGGAAGGATCTGGATGTGACAACTTATGAGAACTGGGACGATTTCTGCCGAAGAAATCCAGGCGCAAAGATTTATTACGCTACGACCAAAGGCAGACATGTCTACTCGGATGTTCAGTATGAGCCGGACTGCTTTATCATGTTCGGTAAGGAGAGCGCGGGCATTCCGGAGGAGATCCTGAAAGCGAATCCGGATACGTGCGTGCGCATTCCGATGATCGGAGAGACGCGTTCCTTAAATCTGTCAAATTCGGTTGCAATCGTGCTATACGAGGCGTTGCGCCAGAATCATTTTGACCATATGAAGTTGGAAGGACAGCTCCATAGACTGAGCTGGGATGAATAAGATGGGAATTATTAAAGCAAAAGGCGTAGTACATGAATTCTTCCGAAGAGATGAGGAAGGCAATGTGGAATCGATTACGACCGCTTTGGATCATGTGGATCTGGATGTGAAAGCAGGTCAGTTTATCGCAATCCTCGGACATAATGGTTCCGGCAAGTCGACACTTGCGAAGCACATTAACGCTTTGCTGACACCGAATGAGGGAACCCTCTGGGTGGATGGCATGGATGTGCTCGATGAGGAGAATACGATCCCGGTCAGAAAGACCGCAGGCATGGTGTTCCAGAATCCGGACAACCAGATTATTGCGAGCGTGGTTGAGGAAGATGTCGGATTCGGTCCGGAAAATATCGGCGTGCCGACGGATGAAATCTGGGAGCGCGTGGACAAGAGTCTTGCAGCGGTTGAAATGACGAAGTATCGCAAGCATTCGCCGAACAAGCTTTCCGGTGGACAGAAGCAGCGTGTTGCGATTGCAGGCGTTGTGGCGATGGAGCCGAAATGCATCATTTTCGATGAGCCGACGGCGATGCTCGATCCGAACGGACGTAAAGAAGTCATCGCTACTGCACACGAACTTAACAAGACGAAGGGCGTTACAATTCTGCTGATCACGCATTATATGGAAGAAGTCGTGGATGCGGATTATGTCTACGTCATGGAAAAAGGCAAAATTATCATGGACGGAACGCCGCGCGAAATCTTCTCACAGGTGGACAAGCTCAAGGAGCATCGTCTGGATGTGCCGCAGGCGACTCTCGTTGCGGATGAACTGCGTAAGTCGGGACTGCCGATTCCGGCGGGAATTCTGACGAGAGAAGAACTCGTGGATGAGATTATGAAACTGGCGTAAAATTATAAGGCTATGAAAGGTGAATCACGAACTTACACAATGTGTGTTGAGGGAATCGCCCTGAGGTATGAGATGGCATCAATTATACTTGATAAAATAAATTACAGTTACAGTGAGGGCACTGCGTATCAGATCCAGGCTCTCAAAGATATCAACTTACAGATTGAAGAGGGACAGTTTATCGGAATCATTGGACACACCGGTTCCGGAAAGTCGACGCTGACACAGCTTTTGAACGGACTTCTGCGTGCCACGAGCGGTCATATCTATGTGGACGGTGAAGACATCTACGACGAAGACTATGATATGAAGAAGCTCCGCAATAAGGTTGGTCTGGTGTTCCAGTATCCGGATCATCAGCTTTTCGAGACGACCAATTTTGAGGATGTGTGTTTCGGACCGAAGAATCAGGGACTCGATCGCAAGGAAGTAGAGCTTCGTGCGTTCGAGGCGTTGCAGAATGTCGGGTTCCCGGAGGATCTGTATTATCAGCCGCCGTTTGATCTGTCCGGTGGACAGAAGCGTCGCGTGGCGATTGCCGGAGTGCTTGCGATGAAGCCGGAGGTACTGATCCTTGACGAGCCGACTGCGGGGCTGGATCCGGCGGGACGTGACGAGATCTTAGGCCTTGTGTCGAAGATGCACAAGGAACTTGGTATCACGATCATTCTTGTATCACACAGCATGGAAGATGTTGCGGAGTACGTGGAGCGACTGATCGTTATGAACCAGGGAGAAGTCATGTATGACGGTGTGCCGAAGGAAGTCTATGCACACTACAAGGAACTTGAGGCGGTTGGTCTTGCTGCCCCGCAGGTTACTTATTTAATGAACGAACTTGCCGGGAAGGGACTTCCGGTCGACACCGGAGCTACCACGGTCAAAGAGGCTGCACAGTCGATACTGGCGGCACTTCACAAGTAAGGAGAAATTATGTTAAGAGATATTACTCTGGGCCAGTATTATCCGGCGGATTCCGCCATCCATAAACTGGACCCGCGCGTAAAGCTTTTTTCAACATTTGTATATATTATTGCGCTGTTCGTATTTCGCGGCGTATTGGGACTGGCACTTATTACGGGAATGTTAGTCTATATGGTGAAGGCATCAAAGGTGCCGTTCAAGTACATTGTCAAGGGGCTGAAGGCAATCATCGTGCTTTTGCTTCTGACTTCGTTTTTCAATCTCGTGTTTACGCCGAGCGGAACGGAATACTGGAGCTGGGGACCGTTTCATGTGACAAGTGTCGGTATTGCAAATGCAGTCGTTATGACGATCCGCCTGGTCTATCTGATCATCGGAACATCACTGATGACATTGACAACGACACCGAACCAGCTGACGGACGGATTGGAAAAGGCGTTATCGCCACTCAACCGGATCAATGTTCCGGTGCATGCGATCGCGATGATGATGTCGATCGCTTTGCGTTTTATCCCGATACTGATCGAGGAAACGGACAAGATCATGAAAGCGCAGATGGCGCGTGGCGCCGATTTCGAACATGGCAATCTGATCCAGAAAGCAAAGAATATGATTCCGCTTCTGATCCCGCTTTTCGTGTCGGCATTCCGGCGCGCGGATGATCTGGCGATGGCGATGGAAGCCCGTTGCTACAATGGAGGCGAAGGACGCACGAAGATGAAGCCGCTTCGTTACACGAAGAATGATCATGTGGCTTATGTAATCGTGATCGCGTTTCTTGTGCTTGTGATCGCAGCAAGAATCGTGCTGCCTTGGCCACAGTAGGAGGTGCCTGAGATGCGCGTGAAAATGATCGTGGCGTACGATGGCACGAATTACTGCGGCTGGCAGATCCAGCCGAACGGTGTCACAATAGAACAGAAATTGAATGAAGCGTTGTCGGCACTTCTCGGAGAAGAAATCAAAGTGACCGGAGCGAGCCGTACGGATGCGGGTGTGCATTCACTCGGTAACGTATGCATTTTCGATACGAATACAAGGATGCCTGCGGAGAAGATCAGTTACGCAGTCAATCAGAGACTGCCGGAGGATATTGTCGTACAGGATTCCTGCGAGGTGGATGAGGAGTTTCATCCGCGTTTCTCGAAGAGCCGCAAGACGTATGAATACCGGATCCTGAATCGACGCTTCCGTATGCCGACAAGAAGACTCGATACTTATTTTCATCACCATCCGCTGGATGATAAGAAGATGCAGCAGGCGGCGCAGTATCTGGTCGGTGAGCATGATTTCAAAAGCTTTTGCGCAGCGAACGCACAGTCGCAGACCAGTGTGCGGACAATCTACCGCTGCGAGGTCACGCGGGAGAACGATATCATTATAATCTCTGTTACCGGAAATGGATTCCTATACAATATGGTCCGTATTATCGCAGGAACGTTGATCAAGGTCGGCTGCGGTGAGTTAGAACCGGAGTCAATTAAGGACATTCTTGCAGCGTGTGATCGTAGTGCAGCGGGACCGACCGCTCCAGCGCACGGGCTGACGATGATCGGACTTACCTACGAGAATGAGTGAAGGCGAGAAAATTAAATGATGTATATAAAGAACCACAACAATCTGTGGCGGAAATGATGTGAGTATTCGACATCTTGGGGAGACATGTGAATGCATGAAAACACGCATAAACATACGGAATTTTAGAAAGAAAAATTTGCAGAATTTCAGTAAGAAAATGTTGACAGATGCTGTATCAGGTAATATAATATGTAAGTCTGTGATAGTACGTAAATGTAAGCCAAAGCCCCGGCGAGCATTTAAACTATATAGAAGCCGAACAAAGAAGTAGCGTCCGGACATTACGAGACTTCAGATTGTTCGCAGAAGTTATGGAACATTGATCAAGGAGGAAAACCCATGAAAACATTTATGGCTAGTCCTGCTACCATCGATAGAAAATGGTATGTAGTAGACGCTGAAGGTAAGACATTAGGACGTTTAGCATCAGAAGTTGCTAAGGTATTAAGAGGAAAGAATAAAGCAATCTTCACACCACACATCGATACCGGTGATTATGTAATCGTTGTTAACGCTGAGAAGATCAAGGTTACTGGTAAGAAGTTAGAGCAGAAAGTTTACTATCGTCACTCTGATTACGTTGGAGGAATGAAGGAGACAACTCTTAAGGAGATGCTCAACAAGCATCCTGAGCGTGTCATCGAGTACGCTGTTAAGGGAATGCTTCCAAAGGGACCTCTGGGACGTCAGATGTATACTAAGTTATTCGTATACGCTGGACCAGATCACAAGCATGCAGCTCAGAAGCCAGAAGCTTTAACATTCTAATCAGAGGGAGGTAAATGACATTGGCTACTACAAAGTATTACGGAACAGGAAGAAGAAAATCATCTGTTGCTAGAGTATATTTAGTACCTGGAACAGGAAAGATTACAATCAATAAAAGAGACATTGACGAGTATTTAGGACTTGAGACACTTAAGGTTGTTGTTCGTCAGCCATTAGTTGCAACTGAGACAGTTGACAAGTTTGACGTATTAGTAAACGTACGCGGTGGCGGATACTCAGGACAGGCTGGAGCAATCAGACACGGTATCGCTCGTGCATTACTTCAGGTAGATGCTGAGTACAGACCTACACTTAAGGCTGCCGGATTCTTAACAAGAGATCCACGTATGAAAGAGCGTAAGAAATACGGTCTCAAAGCAGCTCGTAGAGCACCACAGTTCTCAAAGAGATAATTTCTCTTATCGGAGTATATATCAAAGATTTTATCCCGGAAGCCTGGCTTCCGGGATTTTTTTGCATTTTTATTTCTGACTATTCTTTTCCGATGGGGTGTAAGGATGTGTTGATTTTGCGGCATTCTTGGAATTCATATTATGAACACCTTCCATATAATTAACCATTCGCATAATAAGTTCTTTTTCTTCTACGGTGAAATCTGTGATTACAACGGTATCTTCTTTGTCGATGCCTAAGAGATAATCGGTTGTTGTGTGAAAGATTCTGCTGAGAGTAACCAGATTGTCAAGAGTTGGTTTAGAAATGCCCATTTCCCATGCGTTAACACCGGACCTTGTCACACCCATGCGTAGTGCAAGATCAGTCTGCGTCATTCCAGATCGTTCACGAAGATCGTGAATGCGTTCATATAAAGAATTCTTCATTAATAATCTCCAAAATCTAAAAATTTATTAAAGTTGTCTAACAATTATGTATATTCTATAAGATAATAAGTGAATGTGAATAATCAGAGACGATAAAGAAGAGTTGACAACAGAAAAAATAAAATTTAATGTACAGTAATGATAATCATAAATGTATAGTTATATTTGACAAAACGATGTAAAGTGCTATTATTTAGAATGATAAATATAAAACTTTGACATCATAGTAAAACCTAAGAGAAAATGCTGCAAATAACAAGGGATAATGTTGAATGAGTAAGGTTTTGATTATAACCACGACAAGTGGTTTCTTGTCTCAATTTGAATTAAATAATGTCAAACTTCTTCAAGAAAGAGGATATCAGGTGCATTATGCAACGAACTTTGGTGTGCCTGTTTATGAAGTAAAGGATGACACACTTCGAAACATGGGTGTTGTATTGCATCATATCAGCATTGAAAAAAATCCCTTCAAAATCAAAAAAAATGTATGGGCGTTAAGAGAACTTACAAGAATTATAGAGCGTGAGCAGATTGACGTCATACATTGCCACAATCCTAATGGTGGCGTGCTGGGACGTCTTGCTGCAGCATTCAGTAAGAGAAAACCATTTGTTATCTATACTGCCCATGGTTTTCATTTCTTTAAGGGGGCGCCGGTCAAAAACTGGTTGTTTTATTACCCTGTAGAGAAGATGCTGGCAAAGTTGTCTGATATTATTATTACCATTAATCATGAAGATTATAACCGGGCAAAGAGGTTTCGTTATAAGAAGCATGGAAGTGCAGAGCTGATTCCCGGTGTCGGAGTAGATCTTGGCCTGTTTGAACCAATAGAAGCGCATGATGAGAATCGTGAAAAAAGCGCTGTGATCCGAGAACAATGGGGAATACCTCGTGATGCGTTCCATATCGTGTCTGCTGGAGAGCTCAATGAAAACAAAAATCACATCGTCGTAATTAAAGCGCTGGCGCAGCTTCAAAATGAAAATATTTATTACAGTATTTGCGGAGAAGGTGATCGTCACGATGCGTTGGATGAAGAAATTCAGAGGAATGGACTGTCGGATCGGGTTGTTTTGCGTGGATATAGAAATGATATGTCAGAAATTATGAAGACGGCAGATCTGTCGGTTTTTCCATCCATTCGTGAAGGAATGGGGATGGCAGCACTGGAAGCGATGGCTAGTGGTATTCCGTTAATTGTCGCTGATAATCGTGGAACGAGAGAATATATTACAGACCATGAGAATGGATTGGTATGTCAGGCGGATTCTGTCCGGGAATTTGCGCAGGCAATCCAGTTTATGTATGAGAATCCCAAAGAGAGAGAGTTATTTGCAAAGAATGCGTTGCAGTCGGTTCAACGATTTTCACTGCAGCAATCTGAGAAACGAATGCGGAAGATCTATGCGAGACTGCCGGAAAACAAATTTGTTCCAGTCGAATATGAGACTGCGGCTCCAATGATCTCTGTAATTATGGGGGTCTATAATCAACGGGACTTAACCGTGTTTGATAAAGCAGTCAGTTCGGTCTTGAATCAATCGTACGATAATTTCGAATTCCTGATTTACAACGATGGTTCTTCGCTAAGAGAAGTAAACGAATATATCACTGGTTTGCGTGATAGAGATACAAGAATCCATGTGATTACTTCGCAGGAGAACCATGGATTGGGATATGCATTAAATCGGTGCATCGATATTGCAAGGGGCAAATATTTGGCACGTATGGATGCAGATGATGTATCCTATCCGAATCGTTTTGCAGAAGAGATTATGTTTCTTGAACAACATCCGGAATACATGTGGTGTGGATCCAACTGCAAATTGATGGATGAGAATGGAATCTGGGGAGATGGAATACGACCGGAGAATCCGGGAACAGAAGACTATCTGAAATATTCGCCTTATATACATCCGACCGTTATGTACCGCGCAAGTCTGTTTAAAAAAGTAGCAGGCTATGCAGAAAGCAAGAAGACGCTTCGATGTGAAGATTATGAATTATTCATGCGACTGTTCGGATTAGGCTATAAAGGATACAACATTCAGAAGACATTACTATACTATCGTGTTGATCGGAAGAAGTACCATACCCGCTCATGGATTAATCGTTTTAGAGAGGGGCAGGTTCGATATGAGGGTTTCCGAGGCTTAGGCATTTTATGGCCAAAAGGATGGTTGTATATCTTCCGTCCTATTGCAAGCCGGATCGTTCCATCAGCCTTGACGGCAAAAGCAAAGGAACGGATTGCTGAATTGTAACGGGAATGGGTGAGATGTATGACAAAGTATGGAAAACAGCAGAATACAGCACCAAGAATAGAAACCTATCTTGAGATATTAAAGCAGGATGAACTCCTGTATCGGACGGCGCAACAGTGCATAAGAGAATTGGATGAACCGGAAGATCAGATGTATGTTGTCTGCTGGGCTCCGGCATTGGTACGATACGTTGCGTGGGTATTGGAGGAGGCTGTCAGGGATGGACACAAAAGGCTATATTTCCTCGCCAGAGATGCATATCCTATGTATCTGGTAGCCAGGAAACTCACGGAGAAGTTAAACGTTCCGGTTGAAATTCGTTATCTGCGTGTATCAAGGTATTCGCTTCGGATACCGGAATACCATCTGTTGGGCGAACAATGTCTGGATCGCATTTTCCTGTCAGGGATCGATGTCAGTCTTTATCAGATATTGAAGAGGGCAGGCCTTAAGAAAGAAGAAATCAGTCGTATCAGTGAAGAACTTCACTGTAATGGAATATTGAGAAAGAATCTGAACCCGAGACAAATTACAGAACTCAAGCAATATGTCCTAAAGTGTTGCAGAGAACATAAGACGGATTTGTTGGACACGATTTATGTAAGGTCCAAAGCTGCTTATAACAGTACCATTGGTTATTTAAAGCGAGAAGGACTGTTGGATCCGGTCAGGTACGGTGTGGTTGATAGCGGCTGGGTGGGAACCATTCAGCAGAGTCTGAGAAATATACTAAAAGAGTCACAACCTGAGATCCAGATCACCGGATATTATTTTGGACTGTATGCATTACCAAAGGATCGGACTGGCTGTCATTATAAAGCATATTTTTTTGAGCCACAGGGAAGCATCCGGCGTAAGGCAGAGTTCAGCAATTGCCTGTATGAGGTGATGTACAGCGAACCATGCCCGATGGTAAAAGGATATGGCAACGGACAATATGAACCGGTATTTTCGGAGATTGATAATCCGAACAAAGATAATCTGAGAAGAAATCATCGTATTCTGGAACGTTATATGGAGATTTTGGTGAGTATCGCAAGACAGGCAGATATTGTACAAGTCAACGCAAATGCGATACTTGAAAAACAAATTCTGTCTGATGGTAAGGGAATTCGTATGGTGCAGCAGCTTTACCGTACTGTGATGGCAACACCGAATGCGTGGGAAGCTGATTGGTATGGCAGGCAGCTTTTCTCTGACGATCTGGCAGATGATCACATGAGAGGGATTGCAAATGAATTAAGCCAAAAGGAAATTCGTAATCTACGGATTTGTAAGAAGCTTTTGATTATGCTGGGACTGTCTCATCAGGAACTGCATGAGAGTGGCTGGATCGAGGGAACTATCGTGAATGCCGGAAAGCACGTTGCAGCCAATCTGAGAGCCGCAAGAAGAGCAAAGTACCTCACCTATTTAAGACAAAGTATGAAAGCAAGAAAACAAAGGATTAAATAAATGTTTGAAGCAGTTGGAGTATTGGCGGTAAGTGCCTGCATTCTACAAATGGTATATGAGAAATTTGATGAGCAGCGCACGACCGTAGACTATACAGAAGAAAATAAACAATTTCAGCAGCAGAAGTTGCGGGAGGCAGAAGAGAATGCCAGAACCATCCTGCCTTACCTGAAACAGGAGAAGGCGAAGCATGAGGATGCGCCGGTAATCCAGGTGCAGGATTTGACGATGCGTTTTCGTATTGCAACGAACAATGTATCCGGAATCAAGGAATATATGATCCAGACGCTGCGCAAGCAGATGTCGTACAAAGAATTATATGCATTAAACCATATTAACTTCAATGTGTATAAAGGTGAAATTGTTGGAATTATTGGAACAAACGGATCCGGTAAATCGACACTTCTTAAGATTGTATCCGGTGCGCTCAACCCGACAAGCGGACAGGTAAGTGTGGACCAAAGCAAGGTGCAGCTGCTTACACTCGGAACCGGATTTGATATGGAATTGTCCGCAAAAGAAAATGTATATCTCAATGGAGCAATCATTGGATACTCCAGAAGTTTTATCGATGAACATTATCAGGAAATTGTAGATTTTGCAGAATTGGAAGGTTTCATGGAAGAAAAAGTGAAGAACTTTTCTTCCGGAATGGTGTCACGACTCGGGTTCTCGATCGCGACTGTTGCAGGCGCAGCAGAGATATTGATCCTGGATGAAGTACTTTCGGTAGGAGACGAGTTCTTCCGCAAGAAGAGTCTGACAAGAATCAAAGAATTAATCCATGGAGGTTCGACCGTGCTTATGGTATCGCACGGTATGCAGACCATTATTGACAACTGTACAAAAGTGGTATGGATTGAGCAGGGAAACATGCGAATGATTGGCGAACCGCATAAAGTATGTCGGGCCTATCGCATGCAGTACAACGAATCATAATCTGGTAAAAAATCTGAGCTCAGATTTTTTATATAAAACTCACATTGGGAAAGGAGACTATTGTCATGAAAATGAAAAAGTTAGCTGCACTTGTATTAGCAGCAACCGTACTTACAACGACGGTAGCACCTGCCGTAGCAACACCTGTATATGCTGCAACTGCAGCACAGACTGCTACAGATGCAACACCTGAGCAGGAGGTTACTGTAAAGAAGCCTGCAAAGGCAACTGTTAAAGCAACAGCAACTACCGCTACAGTTACAATCAAGAAAGTAGAAGGTGCAGAGGGATATCAGATCCAGTACTCTACATCCAAGAAATTCACAAAGAAGACTACAAAGTCTGCAACAACAAAGAAGACATCTTACAAGGTTAAGAAGCTTAAGAAGAAGACAACTTACTATATTCGTGTCCGTGCATACACACTGGATGAGAATGGTAAGAAAGTTTACTCTAAGTGGACAACCGTAAAGAAAACAACAACAAAATAGTATTAACAAAAATGTGAGTTTACTGTAGGAGTCAGAGTACTCTGGCTCCTATTAGTTTTGGCAATAGGGGAAATATTCTTGAAAAAGATTAGAGAAGAGTCCGTCAAGATGTTTGTGGTGCTGATGTTCACATTGCTGCCACTGTATTATTCGGACAATTATTACAACATATTACATGATAAAAGAGACGTATATGGGCTGTTTACACTGATACTTGCAGGCATATTGGTCTGCAGTCTGGTGGTCAGTTTCTGTCTCACGATCAAGCATAAGCAGCTGAAAGAAAACATAAAGAAGGAATTTCATAAAACGAGCGCGTTGGATATCACTATGATCCTGTTCGGAATCGTAGCAGTCGTATCGACCGTATATAGTTCGGATGTAGAACAGTCGTTGACAGGAGAGGCGGCATGGGACGTTGGCACCCTAATGATTGTTTGCAGCGTGTTTTTATATTTTGCCATCTCCAGATGTTATTCCTGCAAGGGCGATATATGGGCATACCTGTACTGCGGAACACTGGCAGTCCTTGTAATCGGTGTGATCGACCGGTTGGGATACGACTTCCTTGTAATGCACGATGAGATACCGTTGCAATACAACATCTTTATCTCGACAATCGGCAATATCAATTTCTGGGCAGCGTATCTGTCGGTGATTATTCCGTTTTTTATTCTGGCACCGGGATTCATACAGGGGAAACTCAAGAAATTGTGTATCTATCTGTTACTGCTGATTGCGTATTTTAGTTTGTTTATAACACTCACCAACACAACGTATCTTGGAATCGGAGTGGCGATGCTTTTTGTCATATGGTATTCCTTGCAGAAGACGGACCGGCTGATGAATCTTGCCATCAACGGAATCCTATTTACGGTAGCAGGAGTAGCCGCGGAGGTGTTGTGGAGAAATCCTTATACGCCGCGTCCAATTGATACGGATACGGTTACATTACTGCTTCTGCAGCATCATCTGTATCTCATTCCGGGAGCTGTTGGAATCATTATTATTGTATTCCTTTTAGTGACAAGTGCCTTGTCGGTGAAGGCTCGGAAGAAGGTAAATCGAATTGTTGAGCGATACTTTAGCAAGATATGGATTGAATTGATTCTCATCGGAGTAATTGGACTAGTATACTATCTGATTTACAATTACAGTCTGGAATTATTCAATTATCGAGGATCCATCTGGTACTTCGCATTCAACGGATTTCTGGATGGAAGCATATGGCAGAAAATCATGGGCGTCGGACCGGGACTACTTGATACTGTCACACAGGCGCAGATTGCGAAAGCCGACTTCTACGTTGAGTGGAACTGGTTTTACTGTACGGCACACAATGATCTGTTGGAATACCTTGTGACAACCGGTATTGTGGGAACCGTATTAAAGCTGATGATGTATATTCTGCCGTATATCATGTATGCACGAGGAAAAAGCAGAAAATCAGAGAAGGCAGCAGTTCTGGCGGCATTAACCGGATTCATCGGACAAGGACTAATGACCGGTCCGTATATTCTGACCTATGTATTCTATACGATTTTTCTCGGTGTGATGGCAGCTTACGATCGGATGGATAAGGCACAATGAGAAACAAAATGGACATAAAACAATATTGGTTTGTTCTCTGGGAGCTGACCAAGAGAGAATTAAAGCGAAAATACGCAAGGAGCTTCCTTGGAATCCTGTGGAGCTGCGTGTATCCGCTGATGCGTATGGCATTAGTTGTTGTATTGTTCTCAACAATCTTCAACAAAGGAATCGAGAAATACCCGGCATATTACTTTGTCGGATTCCTCATCTTCGAATTCTTTGCCACAGCGACGCAGACCTCGCTCACAACGCTGAAGGATAACCGGAATTTGCTGATCAAATCGAAGCTTTCGCGCGAGCTGTTTGTGTTGTCACGCGTACTGACAGCGTTTGTCAATTTCCTGCTCGGATGTATTCCGTTTGCAGCAGTATTAGCATGGTATCGCGCAAGGGTGACCTGGTATTATCTTATGATTCCGGTGGTATTGTTGTTGCTTCTGCTTTTTACAGCAGGAATGTCGTATGTGGTATCCATCTGGTTCGTGTTCCAGAGGGATGCAAGGAATATCTATTCCAATTTTATCTTCATCCTGCGATTCTTCGTGGCGATGTTCTACTCGGTAGAATGGGTGTCGGATGGAGTCAAATGGGTGATAAAGCACAATCCGGTGTATGCATACATTTATGTGATGCGCCAATGTGTTGTGTATGGTCAGTGGCCGGAGAGGATGTACCTTGTACAGATGGTTGCGTGGGCATTCGGTATGCTTGCCTTTGGAATCCTGATATTCAAAAAATATGAGAATGAAGTAGTGGAGAGATTGTAGTGGGAAAGACGCAGCAGATAATTGAGCGAAGAGTGGACGAACTACGGCAGAACATGTTCGTCATTCATCAGCTTGTGATACGTGATAAAAAAAGAAGCCTGTCATCCACCTTTATGGGCGAATTGTGGGAAGTTATCAACCCACTGATCAATATGGTGGTGATGGTGCTGGTGTTTTCTGAGATGTTTGGTAAAGGTGTGGCGGGTGCGTTCCCATTATATGTACTAACAGGTACGACAATATATGGTTTATTCAATGCGGGTACTTCGACGTGTTTGAATGCATTAACGGAAAACAAGAGTTTTTTGATCAAGACGCAGCTAAAGAAGAACATGTATGTATTGGAAAAGATACTAGTAGCATTACGTAACTTTTTATTTTCATTGTTGATCTACGCGTTTGTGATCGCGCTGTACCGGATACCGCCGAGCGTAACGTGGTTGTTATTTATACCGGATATCCTTCTGATGTTGGTAATGATGTTAGGAATCGGAAAAATACTTGCGATCATTAATGTAACATTTGCGGATATCACGTATTTCTATAAGATCTTTACATTGTTTCTGATGTACGGTTCGGCAATCTTCTATCGAGTCGACCGGTTATCACCAACAATGCAGAAGTGCATGACGATTTTGAATCCGTTATATACCGTAATTTCAATCGCGAGGGAATGCGTGATGGAGCGGATGTATCCGAACTGGAAGCTTTGGGCGATTGCGAGCGCGTATGCAGGTGGATGTTACGTAGTCGGGACAATTTTCTTCAATCGGAAAATTGAGGATATAGTTGCGAAGATGTAGAAGATTATATGATTGGTAAGATGCTTATTTAATTTAAGTTAAATCAATTTTATCAAAAACTTGAGGAGAGCACAAGAAAGTCTTACATAGAGGCCATTCTACTTAGTAGTGTCTATGACTTGTGCAGGAACCATTTAATGAAAGGGAAATAAATCAAATGATTAAGTTGCAAAGTATTGTATTGCCATCAACAAAAGATTGTACCGAGGAGGCAATGTATTTTAGAAAGAATGATAAGGTAAAGTATTCATTTGCAGATAACTGCATAACTGTAAAGAAAAATGGAATATTGAGCTTTGATACATATTTCAATGCTTTTTTTGCTGATAGTTGGTTTAGATACACAAAGGTAGAAAATGTCAGGGTTAGATTATTTGTTAAAGGAGAGGTAAGAATTTCGTTATTTTTTCATGAAAAGACTGTTGATGGAATAAATGAAAAATGTGTATACGAAGCATATTATAATTCGGAAGTTGATGGAGAATATTTTGACGCAGCCTTTGATACACTTGTTGTGGGGATGTATTCTGTAAGAATTATATGCGTTAATGGAAGGGCTGAATTCATTTCAGGATTTTATTACACAAATGATGATGTTTATACCAGCAATCCAAAGGTTAATTTGTGGATTAAGGCAAACAATCATAATAACTATATATACAAAAATGTGGAGCAATTCGAAAAAAAGTATAAGGTATTTGTTTTAAATGATGGAGAAACATTGGACGAAGGTAACTTTAAATCACAGAATGTTTCGGTTATAGATATAAGTGAAAAAAATGATAAGTGGCTTGAATCATTGGTAAAATCTAAATCTGGATATGAATATGCATTGTTGCTTGACGATGATGTGATAGTCCAGGAAAAGGCAATTGATAATATTTGTGTATTTTTAAGCCTTTTGAAGGAAGAAAACAAGAGTATTATTGTTGAAGGCGATGTATTCAGACGTGATTTACAATGGAATGTATTTAATGGGAATGCTAATTGTTCCGTAGATGATATGAGACGCATGGAACAGTGCCTTGATAATATTAATACTAATGTGTTGAAATTTGATGCATGGTGGTGCGCAATTGTTTCATATGAGGCAATTGAGCAAAGCTTTAATAAATCAGATGTAGAAAAGGCAAAAAGAATCCCGATAATAAAATTTAATGGTTTGTGTGTATGGCATGAAAAAATAAATTCATTAAAACAGTCAGCATGGTATGAATATTATATTAACAAAAAAAGAGTAAAGGCAATAGATAGGGAAAGATGTGTATTACAACATTTCTTAATGCCTGAAGAGAAGAACTGTACAGAGGAAAGCTTATATTTTAGAAGAGTGGGAAGGGTAGAATACTCACTTGCAGATTCTTACATAAAGTTAAGAAATGATGCGATTGTTAATTTCGATACATATTTTAATGGATTTTCAGCTAATAAATGGTTTAAATATACAAAAGTCAATAATGTAAAAGTGCATCTTGAAATTGAAGGGAAAGCAAGGATAACATTGCTTTACAAAGAAAAATCGGCTTCAGGAATATTGGAAAAATGCATATGTGAAACATATTTTGATTCAGCAAAAGACGGAGAATTTTTTGAAGAAGAGTATAGGACAGAGTTTACAAAAGGTATGTACTGTATAAGTATTTTGTCTACATGCGATGATACAAAGTTTTATGGCGGATATTATTATGTAGAGGATTGTCAGCCTGAAGACATTGGTCTAGCAATCAATATATGTACTTTTAAGAGAGAAAAGTATGTGTATAAAAATATGAAAATGCTTGAAGATGAATTCTTGATGAATAAAGAATCTGAGTTAAATGGCAGACTGTATGTAAATATTTCTGATAACGCTAAAACAATTGATATGAGTCAATTTAAAAGTGATTATATAAGAGTATTTGAAAATAAGAACTTAGGTGGTGCAGGTGGATTCACAAGATGTCTGATTGAGAGTAAAAAATTGCAGGATAGCTGTAAGTTGACACATGTTCTCCTGATGGATGATGATGTTGTAATGCAGCCAGAATCCATCTATAGGACATATAGGATTTTGTCGTTATTGAAAGATGGATATAAGGATTCTTTTGTTGGTGGTGCAATGCTTAGAACGGATCTTCAATGGTTCCAGACAGAAGCGGGAGGAACCTGGAATGCTGGACAGTTAATAAGCCATAAACAGGGATTGGATTTACGAATTCTTGATGCGTGCTTGTACAATGAAGTAGAAGAAAAATGTGATTTTAATGCTTGGTGGTATTGCACAATGCCAATTGATGTAGTGACAGATAAAAACCTTCCAATGCCTATTTTTATCAGAGGCGATGATGTTGAATTTGGTTTGAGAAATATGAAGCATCTTATATTGATGAATGGAATCTGTGTATGGCATGAGCCATTTGAGAACAAATATAGTTCATCGATGTACTACTATATCTTTAGAAACCGCCTGATTGATAATGCAGTACGTGGAATAGAGTATTCGAAAGAGAAGTTTCTGGCAGATTTTAAAGAGCAATATTTTAGAGAAATATTTACATTAAGATACAAAAATGCACAGCTTCTTTTAAATGGGGTACAAGATTTTCTAAAAGGACCAGAGTGGTTGATGGAACAGGATGGTGAAGAACTTAATATGTCTGTTATGAATGCAGGATATAAATTCTCTGATTTAAATGAACTTACAATCCCATTTGACTATCCTCAATATGAACAGATGTTACGTTTTGTTGAAGAACCTAAGGAACAGAAAAAAAGAAAGTTGACTTTGAATGGTCTTTTTGGAAAGCATACTAAGGCAGTGTGTGTTCCTGTGCAAAATCCTCATATTGCATACTTTTACAAGGCTTATGGTGCCGTGAATTATGATGAGGCAAGTGGAAAAGGATTTGAAACATATTTTGACAAAAAAGAAGAAATTATATCATTAAAAGCGTATTTTAAACTAAAAAAAGATGTTAGAAAATATTATGATTCCGCAAAAACTAAATATAGAGATGCGAAAGGTTCTTTAAATGGAATTGAATTTTGGAAGGATTATCTGTCATTAGAGTAAGGGGGAATAATAATGCTATATCTTGATTCGTTGAAATTTGAACCAGTAGCAAACATTATTGATAAATATATCAATGGTAGAGAACTTGTATTATTAGGTGATAGTAAAAACTTAAGAAAATTACTTTTAGAGCAGTACCTATTAGAGCCCAAGTACATAGCAACTTCTGTTGAAAGCAATTTAGAAAAAGGTCCGGAATATAGGATGTTGTCTGATTTCGTGAGTTCAGCGGATCAATATTACATTTGCATTCCGTTTCTGCAATACGACGAGAAATTAAAAGAAAGACTGGAAAGTTATGGATATGAGGAGTTTAAGGATTTTGTTTTTGCCCTCCACAAAAGAATAACGATACCACCGATGACAGAAAACTATGTAGATGAGTATGGAAATAAAATTGTTTCATCTGGAAATTTTAAAGTAATTCTGACTACAGAGAGTGGAAACTGTGTGGTGAATGTAAGCGAAAATGTTAGAGTAGGTGGAAATTCAAATATAATAATGGCAGGTAATAGAGCAGAAATTTGCATTGAAAAGGGTTGTCTTTTTGCATCAAATACACATTTTGAAGTTTATTTGTATTCTAAGGTTAGAATACGCGAAAGAGCAACCTTTGGACATGACTTTACAGTTAGAGCAACGGCTAATAGTTTGATTGATATTGGAAAAGATTGTATGTTTAGCGATATGGTAGAAGTGTATGGTGGAGATGGTCATAGCATTTTTGACATAAAATCTCAGACAAGAAGGAATGAGGTATATCCGCATAACGAGAAGAACGAGATAATAATAGGCGAGCATGTATGGATAGGTTTAAGAACTACAATTCTTTCATCAAAAATAGGAAGGCATTCTATAATGGGAGCAGGAGCGATTGTGAAAGGAAAGTTCCCTGCAAATTGTATTGCGGTGGGAAATCCTGCAGTTGTGAAGAAAACGGGTATAACTTGGGGAAGAAGTAATATTGCGAGTAGCATTGAAGAATGTGGGGACGAATTTAGAAATCTTTGAATTGCATGGAGGAATTTAGATGAATATAGCAAATGTGTCCGAAGAATATTGTACGGGTTGTGGATTATGCCAAAATGTATGTCCGGTAAATGCAATTTTGATGGAAGAAAATAATGAAGGTTTTCTATATCCGCATATAAATGGAGACAAGTGTGTGGAATGTGGGAAATGCCTACAGTATTGTCCAATTGAAAGTCCAGAATATCGTAATAATGAAAATCCTGTGTGTCATGCTATAAATGCAACGGATGAAATTAGAAAAAATGCAGCTTCAGGTGGTGTGTTTTCTGCCTTTGCGGAGTTGGTAATTCAGGAGGGGGGAGTAGCCTATGGTGCGGCATACAATGATGATTTCTCTGTCGAATACAAAAAGGCAGAGAATTTACAGGAACTAGCTGCTTTAAAAGGCAGTAAATATATTCAGAGTAATGCCAATTATGTATATCAAAATGTGAGAGATAGTTTATCTGAAGGAAAGAAAGTTTTATTTGGTGGTTGCCCATGTCAGGTTGCAGCATTGTATAAGTATATAGGTAATATGGATATGCAAAATTTATATACGATGGATATTGTCTGTCATGGTGTACCATCATATAAAGTACTTCGGAAGTATTTGCAGGAGAATTTTTCGGGGAAGAAAATACAAAGAATAGATTTTAGGGATAAAACAGAATTTGGGTGGAGTACAGAGACAAACATTTATTTCGAAGATGGAAATGTATATAGACGATTGCATACAGAAGATTCATTTTGGAATGCATTTCTGCCATGTATGTGTTTGAGAAAATCGTGTGCCAATTGTAAATTTTCAAGATTACCTAGACAAGCAGATGTTACTATAGGAGATTTCTGGGGAATAGAACATTTTGATAAATCTATAAACGATCGTAAGGGAACATCGGTTGTGCTCGTGAATAATAAAAAGGGAGGAGAAATTATTCAAAAATGTGCACCGTTTTGGAGTCGAGATGTAATTACGCCAATTGGTGAGGCTACTAGAATAAATAAAACGATTATTCAGCCATTTCATGCACATCCTGCTAGAAGAAGATTTTTTGATAATTTGGACAGGTATCCTTTAGATGTTTTGGTTCATAAATGCCAGACGCATCATTATGATATTGGAATTGTGGGACTATGGTATGGACTCAATTATGGTTCAATATTAACATATTATGCGCTATATAAGGTTGTGAATCAAATGGGATTTGATGCACTTATGATTAACAAACCTAAAGAATTATGGACGGATAGATACACAGATAGGAACAGTATTGCCAACAGATTTATATATGAAAATTGTTATGTTAGTAATGTGAGAAAGAATAAAGCGGACTGGCGGGACTTAAATAATCACTGTGATACTTTTATTGTAGGTTCGGATGTGGTATGGAACTATGAAATTTGTGGAGCTCAAAGTCATCAATTTTTCTTTTTGGATTTCGTTAATGATGATAAGAAAAAAATAGCCATGGCATCTTCATTTGGTTCAGGCTATCATGCACCACATGATGAAAAGATCCTTGACAAGTATTACATCAATAAATTTGATTATATAGGTGTGCGAGAAACTGATGGGGTTGACTTGTGTAAAAATTGTTTTGGTGTGAAAGCAGATCAAGTTTTAGATCCTGTATTCTTGTGTGACAAGGGATATTATGATCAGTTAGCGGACAAGGTCAGCACTGAAAGTACGAATAGGTACGTGTCTGCATATATATTAGGACCGGACATGGTAAAGTATGGCCTTATAAAGGAAATTAGCAAGAATTTGGAATGTGAAATGAAAATTATTGAAAATCCAAATATTCCTGGGAATTTTAAACAAAAAATAGGGATTGAGGTCATGAGAACTCCGTCTGTTGAAGAATGGTTGTATTATATAAAAAATTGTGAATTTTATGTTGGAGATTCATTCCATGGTCTTTGCTTTGCGATTATTTTTAACAAGCAATTTTTGATTGCTGTTAACTCTAACGTAGATGGATTGCAAAGATTTACGACATTATTAAAAATGGTAGGTTTAGAGGATAGATTATTTTTTACAGATAAGGATGATGTTCGAGATATAGATAAAAAAATACATCATCCAATAGACTATTCCATAGTAAACCGCATTATTAAGAATTATGCTAAAGATTCATATGAATGGCTTTTTAACGCAATAAAGAGTGAAAAAAAATATGAGGCTAACGCATACGACATATTATTGATGCGGCTAGAACAAAAAATTAGTAAACTAGAAGAAAGAGCGGTGATACATACAGGAACTTAAAGATACACCAGGATTTATAAAATTAACAAATCATCATCAAGATATAAATGAGTTAGGATTTGAAAAATATCCAGGAAAATTGTGGTACACGTATTGCGGATTTGTGTTAAGGGGTGTGGTTGTTGCGGATGTAGCATCTGATATGCCTGAAGTCCCTACTATTTGGGAAGGAGACAGTTATGGTCATTCCATTCATATGGAATCTCATTCATGGAGAAAATTGAATAAAGCAAATATTTTGATTGATGGGATTGAATATTCTACAAATGGAAGAGGGGCAAATATAGTGATTATAGATGCTGAAATATTTGAGGTAATAGATTCAGTTGTTTATGATACGCATGAACCACAGGACTACTTTAGAAGAATTAAGACTGTATAAAATATGTGAGAAATCGTGTACATAAAGAAAAGAACATAATGGACATTGGAGCGAAGAAAGGAGACAGGTATTAATGTTAAAAAGAATAAACAAGATATTTGAAAAAATTCCAATAGGTTGGATTAATTTTTTTGCTATAATATCATTTGTTGCCACAATCATTATACCATTGATTGGTTTCGTTGCAATAAAGATAATGCACTTAGATGATAGCAGCCTATTTTGGGGTATTTATATTATAACGCTGTGTGTATTGATAGGGATGTTGATCAATATGTTTCGGTATATGGTAAAGTACAGAAAAATATTGGTCGCAGTAAAAGGTGCAACATCTGAAAATTTATTTCAGATGAATAGACAGTTTCGAAATAGTTATTTTGACATTATTCAAACAAGAAAAGATGGGGAGCTTACGGTTGAATGTTTGACAACAAAAGTTGAGGAGGTGTTGAAGAATTCACTCGACCATATTTGCGAAATATATAGAGCTTTTACAGGGCAGAAGGTAAGTGCATGTGTTAAATATATTGATTCTGTAGGACCGGTAAAATTAAATACGGCGACAATTAGAACCTTTGTAAGATCCTCCAATACAGCTATAAAGCGGTGTGAATTTGATAATAATCTTTCAACCCCCATTTACATAAAAGATAATTCGGATTTTTATGATATACTTAGCCCGAATAGTGATCGTTCTTATTTTTATCAGCAAAATTTAGTAGAATATGCAAAAAAATGCGAAAAACAAGGGAGCAGATATAGGAATTCAACACCAGATTGGTATTTGTATTATCAAGGGACGATTGTTGTTCCAATCAGTATTGCAAATAAGCAATTAAATAAAAAGAAATCTTGTTATGACGTTTTGGCATTTCTATGTATTGATTCTATGTCGACAGAGGCTTTTTTGAAGAGCGAAGAGAGTTACAATATAAATATTGCCAGAGCAGTAGCAGCACAGATGTATATTATGTTAAACCAATATCGACAGTATTTAAAAAAATTGACAGAGGTAAGGAAACATTATGATAGAAAAAATAAATGAATTGGTATCTAAAGCTTTTTTTAGGGAGCAATATTTAAAAGGATTTGTTGCAGAAAGACATGACGAGAAAAGGGAATATAGACTAATGGGGCTTTTTCCGAATGATGTAGCGAAAAAAAAAGTGACAAATTATTTGGAAAAAGAGCTTGTATTAGAATTGGATGATGCTAAGGAACAGTAAGTTTTTAAGTAAGTCAGGGAAAAAATCAACCGCCCCAATATATAATGGGCGGTTGAAGATTAAGGCCTAATTAATTATGAGATGTAGGTTTTAATTCGCCGTAGATGCGTTTGTATTCTGCTAATTCCGCATCCTGATCAGCAATTTTGCCCTGCTGTTGTTTTATGGTTCTCTTTAGTGCGTCGTTTTCATGGACGACCTCATAATATTCATCTGTTGGAAGTTTGAGTTCAGGTACGATCATAGTGTACACCTCCTGACATAAGTCTTTGTTTCGGTAAGAAATTCGAAGCATGGATTTTTGCAACAGGGACAAAATTAGATCCTTGTCGGTCTCTGTTAGAAATCCGTCAGCGATTTCCTGATCTAAGATAAGTATAGTTTCCGTGAAGAAGGAAGTCAATTCTTCTTTTGATTTCTGAAGCTTTTTTTCAAGTGAACGATGCTCATCCGGGGAACTTGCAGATTGTATCTTGGCATCGGATGGGATGCTACGCCGAAACCGAATTGGAAGAAATGGAATTAGTAAGCATAAGTGTTTCTTCTTGATTTCTTCGAGAGTATAGGACTGTACTTTGACTGTCGGGACACGGTATTCGTGTGTGCTTCCATCCTGGAATTTGAGTTGACAGCTTAAGTAGTCAGGGATCTTTTTAGACCCTTGCAGAAAGAGTACTGCTGGTTTCGGAAACTCGAGAACTAGTTGTGTGTTTTTCGTGTCAGACCGAAACGTTAGGGCAGCATGAAGATCATACTCAAGCATCCGGATGGTAATCTGCCCATCATATGTAATTTCGCATTCGAAGTGGTAGATGTCTGCGTCATTCACGCAGAATGTGAGATCTGCCTTAATGGTTGAGATTTCTTTTGTGTCGGAACGCTCTACGGAATATTCAGTGGAGAGTGGGACAACCGTGGAATCCTTGGGATAGTCTTTGCCATAGATTTCATAGATGAGAGGAAACAGAAGCTTGGGGGAACTGTAAGTTGCTTTCTTGATGATCAAGTCCCAAAGTTGTGTTTCCGTTGAAATCTCGTCGGGGAGTCCGTTGTTACGGATGATTTCTTCAACTTCTTTGGAGTGAAGATGATAAGTGTGGCGTGTGTTTGCCATACTGTTACCTCCTACATATGTATTTACTATGTAATGGGAATAAAAAAGACTAATACAAATTTTGTATGAATGAAAACTAACGGTGTGGATGCATCATAACATAAAGATGGTACAAAATCAATAGTTTGTTTTGGATGAAAAGGAGAATGAAAATGTATGATTATTTAGTCGTTGGTTCGGGCTTGTTTGGTGCTGTTTTTGCGCGACAGGCAACGGACGCGGGAAAGAAAGTGCTTGTGATCGACAAGCGCCCGAACATTGCGGGAAATGTGTATACAGAGAAGGTGGAAGGCATCAATTTCCACAAATATGGGGCACACATTTTTCACACCAATAATACGGAAGTGTGGAATTATGTGAATCGTTTTGCGACGTTTAACCGTTTTACGAATTCTCCGGTAGCTAATTATAAGGGTGAGCTGTATTCGATGCCTTTTAATATGTATACGTTTAATAAGATGTGGGGTGTTGTGACGCCAGAGGAAGCTGCAGCAAAGATTGAGGAGCAGAAGAAAGAGATTACCGGAGAACCACAGAATCTGGAAGAACAGGCGATTTCGTTGGTTGGTCGGGATATCTATGAAAAACTGGTCAAGGGATATACGGAAAAACAGTGGGGACGTGACTGTAAGGAACTTCCGGCATTCATCATTAAGAGACTTCCGGTGCGTCTTACGTTTGATAACAATTATTTTAATGCATTGTATCAGGGGATTCCAATTGGAGGGTACACGAAGCTGGTGGAAAATCTGCTTGATGGAATTGACGTGCAGCTGAATGTAGATTATTTGGTAGACCGGGCAAAGTGGGATGCTTTGGCGGATAAGGTGGTATATACCGGAGCTATCGATGCTTTTTTCAATTATTCACTGGGCAATCTGGAGTACCGCTCGGTTCGGTTTGAGAATGAAGTGCTTGATATTCCGAATTTTCAGGGAAATGCTGCGGTAAATTATACGGATCGGGAGACTCCGTGGACAAGAATCATTGAGCATAAGTGGTTTGAGTTTGGAAAGGATGAGAACGGAAATGATTTGCCGAAGACGGTTATCAGCCGGGAATATTCTTCGGAATGGAAGCCGGGGGACGAGCCGTACTATCCGGTAAATGATGAGAAGAATGGTGCACTTTATAAGGAGTACCGGGCATTGGCGGAGCAGGAAGAGAAGGTTATTTTCGGAGGCCGTCTCGGTGAGTATAAATATTATGATATGGATGCGGTGATTGCAAGTGCGCTGGAGTGCGCAAAGAAGGAATTGCGGTAGAAATGAAAAATACCCGTTCCTAATTGTGGGAACGGGTAAAGATACGTACAGTATCGTTGTATTATAGGTCACCATAGAGACACTTATATTCAGCGATTTTGGCATCCTGATCAGCAAGTTTTGCATTTTGATCAGCAAGTTTGGCATCTCGATCAGCAAGTTTTGCATTTTGATCAGCAAGTTTCGCATCTCGATCAGCAATTTTGCCCTGCTGTTGTTTTATGGTTCTCTTTAGTGCATCATTTTCGTGAATGACCTCGAATATTTCATCAGTGCGTAATTTAAGAACAGGTTCTGTCATGTTGTACACCTCCTGACATAAATCTTTGTTTGAATAAGAAACTTTGAACATAGACTTCTGAAGAAGATCCAAGATAAGATTTTTCTCAAAGTCGGATAGAAATCCGTCAGCGATTTCCTGATCTAAGATAAGTATAGTTTCCGCGAAGAAGGAAGTCAATTCTTCTTTCGATTTCTGAAGCTTTTTTTCAAGTGAACGATGCTCATCCGGGGAACTTGCAGATTGTATCTTGGCATCGGATGGGATGCTACGCCGAAACCGAATTGGAAGAAATGGAATTAGTAAGCATAAGTGTTTCTTCTTGATTTCTTCGAGAGTATAGGACTGTACTTTGACTGTCGGGACACGGTATTCGTGTGTGCTTCCATCCTGGAATTTGAGTTGACAGCTTAAGTAGTCAGGGATCTTTTTAGACCCTTGCAGAAAGAGTACTGCTGGTTTCGGAAACTCGAGAACTAGTTGTGTGTTTTTCGTGTCAGACCGAAACGTTAGGGCAGCATGAAGATCATACTCAAGCATCCGGATGGTAATCTGCCCATCATATGTAATTTCGCATTCGAAGTGGTAGATGTCTGCGTCATTCACGCAGAATGTGAGATCTGCCTTAATGGTTGAGATTTCTTTTGTGTCGGAACGCTCTACGGAATATTCAGTGGAGAGTGGGACAACCGTGGAATCCTTGGGATAGTCTTTGCCATAGATTTCATAGATGAGAGGAAACAGAAGCTTGGGGGAACTGTAAGTTGCTTTCTTGATGATCAAGTCCCAAAGTTGTGTTTCCGTTGAAATCTCGTCGGGGAGTCCGTTGTTACGGATGATTTCTTCAACTTCTTTGGAGTGAAGATGATAAGTGTGGCGTGTGTTTGCCATACTGCTACCTCCTACATATGTATTTACTATGTAATGGGAATAAAAAAGATTAATACAAATTTTGTATAAATGAAAAGCTTTCGGTGTGAATGCATCGTAACATATATATTATATAAAGGCAATAGGTTGTTTATGAAAAGTAAAGTATGTTTGGCTTTGAATATATGTACTTATCATAGGGAGACGTTCATTCGAAAGAATTTGGCGCTGTTGCGTCAATCATCTTTTTTTGATGAACAAAATGCTAAGTATTATGGAAAATTACACATTTTTATTGTAGATAATGCGAGTGAATTACAACTGCAGGAAGATGAATATACACACATAATTTATAATGAAAACAGTGGAGGATCGGGTGGCTTCCAGCGAGGAATCGAGGAGATTCGAAAGTCCAATATCGTTTTTTCGCATGTTATTTTCATGGATGATGATGTGTCATTTGATATTAATTCGTTTTATTTGTTGTTTGATTTTCTTTTGAATGTAGACGAAGAAAATCGAAAGCGACCGGTTGCGGGACGAATGTTTTGCATGGACAAACCGGACATTCAATATACGGCGGCAGAGAAGTGGAATGGCGGAAATATATCGCATATGGAATTTATGCGTGATATAAGTCAGACCGGTTATACGCAGGGGCGTGTCATATATGATGCGGATGCGGATTACGGTGGTTGGTGGTTTTGTTGTTTCCCAATGGAATTTGTACAGAAGAATGATGTACTTCCTTTTTTCATTCATTGCGATGATGTGGAATATGGTCTGCGATGTGGAAGAAAACCGATTATTATTGAGGGCGTACAGGTCTGGCATGAGACATATGATAAGCGACTGACACCTTTGATGCAGTATTATGACACGAGAAATCCTTTGTTTGTGAATTGGCTTTATGGCTTTTTGCCGGATGCAGAACAGATTATGAAGGTTTGGAAGCAAAAGATTACGGAATATCATGTGAGAGAGGATTGGATTACAGAGTATTATGTGATTCTTGCAATGAATGATTTCCTGAAGGGGATGCGTTGGCTGAAACGAATTGATTCCGGAAAGTACCATAGAAAGCTGCAAAAGGCGAAAAGTTCTAGGATAAAGAACGCAATCTGCTGGAGAATGGTGGCAGTGAAATTTTGGATTTGGGCACATTTCTATGGGATTAAATGCTTGAACAAGAAGGGAACAATATGAGAAACGAACTATATCATTTTTTCGTAAATAAGCAGCCGGGTATTGCCCGTCGTTATCACAAGATGCACGATGGATCAACCGGAATCCGGAAGATTCTTTCATGGATTTATTTATTGTGGTTGAATTTCGCTTTTTACGTTTTGTTTTGCAGATTTCTGGGAAGAGTTCCGGATGTGGAAATCTATGAGAGAAAGCGGCTGCTTCTCACGGAGAGTGAGTCTAAGGCTTATAGCAGGGAATGTCTGTCGGTGGATGACTTTGTTGAAAAAGTCAGGGATTATGATGTGATATCATTTGATATCTTTGATACGCTGATTTTCCGACCGATGTCGTTGCCGACGGATGTGTTTTATCTGATTGGCGAGCGGCTCGGAGTTATGGACTTTAAGAATATCCGGGTTTGGGCGGAGTGGGATGCCAGAATGAAATGCAAGCAGAGGCTTGGTCATATGGAAGTCAGTCTGAAGGAAATCTGGGAGAATCTTGCGGAGGACACCGGCCTGGATGCAGAGGAGGGAGTGCGTGTGGAGTGCGAGATTGAGGAAGCGCTTTGCTATGCAAATCCATATATGCTGCAGGTGTGGCAACGGTTACAGACACTTGGAAAACGCATGATCATTGTGTCAGACATGTATCTTCCGCGAGAATGTATTGAACGAATCTTATGTAAGGCGGGATATACGGGAGCGGAGCGTATCTATATTTCGAATGAGTATGGAGAAAATAAGGCGGATGGATCACTTTTTCGCCATGTGATGTATGACCTGTATGGTAAATCTTTGAAGGGAAAGGTTCAACCGGGAAAAGATATTTCCGGGACGAACAATTCCGCCTGCAATAATAAAGATATTGTACACATCGGAGACAATCCACACAGTGATCACAAGATGGCGAAGGTGTGCGGACTGGATATTATGCCGTATCAGAATGTGAACAAGAATGTTCTTTTATATCGTCCGATGGATATGTCATCAATGATTGGCGGTGCGTACCGAGGTCTGGTATCCAATCATTTATATAATGGTTCTGGAAATTATAGTCTGGATTATGAGTATGGCTACCTATATGGTGGATTATTTGTTTTGGGTTATTGCCACTTTGTACATGAGTATTTTAAGTTGCATCATCTGGATAAGCTGCTTTTCCTGGCGAGGGACGGGGACGCGTTACGCAAAGTTTATTCTAAGTTATATCCGGATGATCCGACGGAGTATGTATATTGGTCCAGAAAAGCTGCAACGAAATTGATGGCAGAGGAAGATCGGCACGACTATTTCAGAAGATTTATTGATCATAAGGTCAATCAGGATGTCACAATCGGACAGGCATTGCATGCGATGGAATTGGACGTGCTGACGGCGGAACTTTCCGATTGGCATGGAATCTGGATGAAGTGGCAGATGGAACATGTGTATGAGAAGAATCAGAAGTTTGTTGATTTACGAGAGGACGATGAACTGACAGATCAGAACGGTTATCTGTTACGAAGATTCATTGAGGCGAAGTGGGATAAGGTGATTGCCTGCTACCATGAGCAGCAACTTGCAGCGGAAAAGTATTATCGGAATATCTTGGATGGATGCAGGAAGGTTGCGGCGATTGATATTGGCTGGGCGGGAAGCGGAGCACTATCTTTATCACATCTTGTGAACAAGGTTTGGAATATGGATTGTGAAATTGTTGGAATCATTGCGGGAACGAATACGATACATAATGCGGAACCGGATGCGTCGGATCCATTTCTGCAGTCTGGAAAGCTGGTATCGTATTTGTATTCAGGCGCAGATAATCGTGATTTGTTTAAGAAACATGATCCGAACAAGGACTATAATGTGTTCTGGGAGTTGTTGCTTTCTTCACCGACGCCTTCATTTAAAGGCTTTCACAATGGAAGCTGGAATAAGGGGGGAACAGAGGTGTATCTTAGAAATCTTGATATTACGCTGGAGTTTGGTAAATACGATGTGAATCAGGACGGAATCAGGGAGATTCAGAGAGGAATCTTAGATTTTGCGGAGCAGTATACGGAACATTTTCGTGATTTCCCATATATGTTTAATATCAGCGGAAGAGATGCGTATGCGCCGATGCTTGTGGCGGCAAGCTACAATGAGCGATATTTGAAGATGATCGAGAAAAGATATGCGTTTGAGATTACGGTAAACTAAGTTGTCAGTTTGCTGGAGCTTTTGGCAGAAATATAGTATACTAAAAATGGATAGTATGTATATTGAAACAAAGCTGCTTAAGATATGAGGAGGCGTTGGCGCGTGGACTTACGGCCTGTAAGAAATGTTTCGGTAATTCGGGAGGATATCGATCAAGTAGCAGTTCATCTAGTTCCTCTTCGAAGGCGACAAAACATAATGCTCCGAAGGCTGCGCCATTTAAGCTGAAGATAACATCTGTTTTCTTGTTGAAGGGAAAGAGTAAGACTATCGGCACGAAGAATGCGACGGGCAAGGTGAAGTGGACAAGCAATAAGAAGGTGGTTGCGACCGTTTCATCGAGCGGAAAGATTACGGCAAAAGGAGCTGGAAAAGCGACGATTACAGCGACTTGTGGCGGCAAAAGCGTGAAATGTAAGGTGACGGTTGAGAACCCGAGTATTACGGCTACAAGCCTTACTTTGAAAATAGGGGACGAAAAGAAACTGACCTTGAAGGGCTGTAAGCATGAGGTGACCTGGTATACGTCGGATTATGAAGTCTGTGATGTGGACGGAGATAAGGTGTATGCGGAAGAACCTGGTAAAGCAACAATTAAGGCAAAGGTCCATGGAAAAACTTACGTTTGTAAAGTTGTTGTAGAGAAACCAAAGGTGGATGATTTTACTTTGTCACAGACGCAAATGAATCTGAGCACGAGTGATTGGTCGTTGCAGTCTATTTATATTGAAGACGTAGATGAGGATTTGCTGGATTATTATAGTGTATCGGCAGAGTCTTCAAACCCGGATGTGGTTGAGATCCTTTGGACGGAGGATAATGAGATTGCGTTTGAGGTTGTGGGTGCAGGAGAAGCAGATATTACAGTTGCGTTTGGAGGCAAGACGCATAGTTGCCATATTAGTGTCTCGGATGAAATTTTGACTGAAAATTATAATGAATAGAGATGCGTAAAACAAAATTGTAATTTTATTATGAATCCGCTATACTAAGAATATTGGTATAGCGGATTATTTTGTTGAAGAAATTTGATAAATTGGAGTGTTACAGTGAAAACGTTTTTGAAATATGCATTTCCGATTTTTACAATTGTGATATTGCTTGTGGCAGTATGGTTGTCGCACCAGCAGGGAGACATCAGCGGAATGGAGAGTTCACGGATAGCCGCATTCCTTGGCGTGAGTGATGTATTTCTGCGGTCGGCATGCCATTATGTGCTTTTCTTCCTGATTACGTTTTGCTGTGGCATAAGTTTGATTCTGTGGAAGAAGCCTTTGTGGTGGGGACTTCTGGTTCTGCCGCTGTGTTGGCTGGACGAAGTGTCGAAACCATTGATTATGGGACGGCATTTTTCCTGGATTGATTCAGGGAAGAATGCAATCGGAGCTATTGTGGGAATGATGGTGGCAGTGATAGTCTCATTTGTTTGTAAAAATATCAGAAGATAACGAAATGAATAAATTGGTATAAGGAGTGGCGATGGACAAGATTAAGATTGCTTTTTTTGATATAGATGGAACGATTTTGGAATTTGAACATAAAGAGATTACGGATAAAATGCGTGAGACACTGAACCAGTTGCAGAAGAATGGAATTATCATCTGTATTGCGACGGGGCGTGCACCTCTTACTTTGCCGCATTTCGACGGCGTGGATTTTGATGCGTATCTGACATTTAACGGATCCTATTGCTACAATCGGAAGGAAGCAATCTTCGATAATCCGATTCCCCAAGAGGACGTACATAAGCTGATCGAGAATGCGACCAACATGGGAAGACCGGTGTCGATCGCGACGAAGAAGCGATTGGTGGCGAATGGAAGTGATGAGGATCTTGTGACGTATTATGCGTTCGCGAAGCTGGACGTAGAGGTTGCAGATGATTTCAAAGAGGTTGCAGAGAACGAGGAAATTCACCAGATTATGCTCGGCTGTTCCATGGAGGAACGTCCGAAGCTGCTGGAAGGCGTTGCGCAGGCGAAGATTACAGCATGGTGGGATTGCGCGGTGGATGTGATCCCGGCAGACGGTGGTAAAGGTGTTGGCGTGGCGAAGATGTTGGAGTATTATGGATTCGATAAGTCGGAGGCAATCGCTTTTGGCGACGGAAATAATGACATTGCGATGCTCGAAGCGGTTGGGCACGGAGTTGCAATGGGGAATGGATCGGATGAGCTGAAGGCTGTTGCGGACGATGTGTGTGGTGATGTTGCAGAGGATGGAATTTATCACTACTGTAAGCAACACCATATGATATGACAAAGAAATCGTAATTATTTACGTACAAAATCGGAATCAGAAATAGAAAAGGAACAAAAATGAGCGACGAAAACAGAACGAACGAGATATATGATGCGGCAACAGAGGAGGAACAGCGTGAAGCGGAACGCCACAAGGCGCGCAAGGAACGTGCGGAGCGGATGCGTGAAGAGAAGCGCAGAAGCATGATGATACGCAGATATGGTACGATTGGCGTGGTGGCGCTTGTCAGCCTGATTGTGTTGATTACAGTGGTTGTGAAGCAGAAGGATAAGATTAATCCGAGAGAGATTCCTTCCGCAACGGAAATGGCAAGCGAACAGCTGCAGGCTACCGAGACGGAGCAACCGATGGAGGAACCGTGGAGCTTCGAAGCACATGAGACGGATCAGACCGCGGATTTGCCGGAGACTGTGGTAAGCAAGCATGGAATCCTGATCAATGCGGATACCGGTGAGATTCTGGCGGAGAGAGGCGGAAGAGAGCGTATCGTTCCGGCTTCTATGACGAAGGTGATGACAGTATTGGTTGCTGCGGAACATATTTCGGAGGATCAGCTGGATGATAAGGTAAAGCTGACGAAGGAAGTGGCAGATTACAGTTATGTGAACGACTGCAGCAACACCGGATTCGAATTGGATGAGCCGATTACAGTCAGAGACCTCTTTTACGGAACAATTTTACCGTCCGGAGCGGATTCTGCGGTATCGCTTGCAAATTATGTAGCTGGCTCGCATGAGGCATTTGTCGATATGATGAATGAGAAGCTGGACGAGCTTGGATTGTCGGAGACATCCCATTTTACGAACTGTGTTGGATTGTATGACGAGAATCATTATACGACGCCGTATGATATGGCTGTCATTCTGAAGGCGGCAACGGACAATGAGTGGTGCAGGCAGGTGCTTTCCGAGCATATTTATACGACGGAGAAGACGAAGCAGCATCCGGATGGACTTCGCATTTCGAACCTGTTCCTTCGCAGAATTGAGGATAAGGATACACATGGTACGGTGCTTTGTGCGAAAACCGGTTTCGTCTCGCAGTCCGGAAGCTGTGCGGCGAGTATGGCAACGGACACGAATGGCACGGAGTATCTGGTTGTGACGGCGGGATCAACATCAAGCTGGAGATGCATCTATGATCATGTGGATATCTATACGCAGTATCTGCCGGAGTGATCGTGTTGCTATTGTGGGACTGTGTGCATGAGACTGATATATGGATAAAATCAGATAAAGTTAACGAGAATGAAAATTATATCAAAAATTAATTTACATATAAAGGAGAACGGATATGCGGGAATTGCAATTAAAACAGACAAACACAAAGATCCCTTCTATTGCGGTGGGATGCATGCGCATCGACAGCATGGAGATCCCTGCACTTGTACAGCACATCGAATTCTGTGTGGAACAGGGACTGACGTATTTTGATCATGCGGACATTTATGGCGGTGGAAACTGCGAGACATTATTTGGCAAGGCATTCAAAGAGACGGATGTAAAGAGGGAAGACATTTTCGTACAATCGAAATGTGGTATCGTTCCTGGCGTTATGTATGACCTGTCGAAGAAACATATTCTGGAATCCGTGGACGGAATCTTAAAAAGATTGGATATGGAGTATCTGGATGCACTTGTATTGCACAGACCGGATGCGCTGGTGGAGCCGGAAGAGGTTGCGGCTGCGTTTGATGAATTGGAGAAATCCGGTAAGGTGCGTCATTTTGGTGTGTCGAACCAGAAACCGATGCAGATTGAATTGCTGAAGCGTTATGTCAAGCAGCCAATCGAGATCGATCAGTTACAGCTCAGCATTCCTTGCTCGAATATGATTACAAATGGAATGGAAGTGAATATGGCATCGGAAGGGGCAGTAGATCGTGACGGAAGCGTATTGGATTACTGCCGACTGAATGATATCACGATTCAGGCGTGGTCTCCGTTCCAGTATGGCTTTTTTGAAGGTGTGTTCATTGGAAATGAGGAGAAATATCCGAAGCTGAATGCGGTATTGAATGAACTGGCGGACAAATACAATGTGTCACCATCCGGCATTGCAACTGCATGGATCCTTCGTCATCCGGCGGGAATCCAGATGATCGCAGGATCGACAAGCAGAAAGCATATACAGGAGATCATTGATGGAAGTCATGTGACACTTACCAGAGAAGAGTGGTACCGGCTTTATCTTGCAGGAGATCATATACTGCCATAAGATTCTTAGTATCATATAAGCTGAAAAAGAAAGCATGTCGATACTTGGCAATTATTTGCTAAGTGCAGACATGCTTTATTAATAAAAAATAGATTAAATTTTAATACAGAAAATTGTAGTTACAGGATAATAATGCTTGCACAATTCAGGTCTTCACCGAGTTCATATACCTTGCCGCTTTCTAAGCCTACCACGGTTGGACGAAGAATGTAATGCGGTATATTGCGGACAACACGTGCTTTCTCCCCGTTGCTAAGTTCTACGATACTGTCAACCGGATAGAGGATCATGCTCTCCAAGAAGCTTTTCATTGCTGTAATATCAAGTTCCATCGTCATGGACATGATCATTTCGACGGCATCTCGTTGCGAGTATGCAGCCTTGTATGGGCGTTCAGTAACGAGTGCATCGTAGATATCGGCCACAGACAGAATCTTGGCATAAGGGCAGATCTTGTCCTCTCCGACCCCCATCGGATAACCGGAACCGTTGATCTTCTCGTGATGCTGTAATACACCGAGTGCAATCTGCGGGGAAACCTCCGGACGATCCTTGATAATGTGGTAACCGTACACTGAGTGCTGCTTCATAACGGTAAATTCTGCTTCGTTGAGCCGGCTCGGTTTATTGAGGATCTCAAGTGGAACCTTGGTCTTGCCGACATCATGGAGCAGGCCGGTGACACCGATCTCATGGATCTGTGCCTGGGAAAGTCCCTGCTGCTTGGCGACGATCATAGCGATGGTTGCAACATCGACACTGTGCTTGAAGGTGTATTCATCACTTGTCTTGAGTGTGGAGATATCGATCGCAATCGCGTCGTTCTCGTTGATGGCAGAGAGCAGATCGGAAGCGATCGTGTCGGTTGCCTGTACCATTTCCGGAGAACTGGTATTGCTGTATACATACTGAATTCCCTGCGCGACACGTTCACGGACGCTCGCGGACAATGTGACCTTGGAACGGTCATCGGTACGAAGCTTTTCAATATTCTTTTCTGCAGCGGCGCTCGCAGGGGGAGTCTTCACTTCCTCCTCTTCCTCGCCGTCCTGAATATAAACACTCATAACCCCCATCTGAACCATAGAGTCAATCATGTATTCATCAAGTTCTGCGCCGCGGGCAACCAGATTGCGGCCGAGACGGTCTACGACCGGATGATCCAGTTTCATACCCGGTTTCAGTTGTCGTGTGCGCATATATTTCCGCTTTACCAATTTGTGCC
>OGMT01000243.1_pt1 | contig 48972 bp, 46 predicted proteins | sample 1573271 | NCBI WGS metagenome assembly OGMT01 (sample SAMEA2582000, study PRJEB24529) | metagenome | biome: Human gut stool | place: China | collected 2011 | reverse complement strand
CAGCTTCTATTAATGCTGTTCTTCTTATAAACTCACTATATGATGAATACGCTTCTAATCTTGCTGCTTCCTTAAACTTATCTAATTCTTCTTCGCTCACTCTTATACTGATTGAAATTGATTTTCTCATCTCATTTGTTCCTCCTGCTTCATAAATTTATGATACTTTCTTCGTATGTCAATGTCAATACTTTGTTGCACGAACAGATGTTTTTATTTTGTTCTTTTAGAAACTTTTCCAATCACCTTCCCCACACTCTCAAAAAATCTCTCCAGCAGATTAACCCCATCAATTACAAACTGCTTCATAAACTCATACGCCTTCTCCAACAGTTCCTTTAATGTAGTATTTTCCTCTCTAAGCTTCTGGTTCTCATACATTACATCAATAAGCTTCTCCCTGACATCATCAGTTCCACCCTGTCGGAACATATCATATACGTTCTCTGCAATTTTTGTTCTTTCAATCAGTTCACTTTCCTTAGAAGAAAGAAGTTCCAGATTATTCTTTTTATCCGTAATCATATCTTCATATTTTGCATATTCCGTTTCTGCTGCATCAATACTACTCCTGACTGTCTCCAGCCTGTCCTCATCAGCAGCTATAACATCCAGATTTCTACTATGGCGTTGTTCCTGTGTAGCAATCTGATATGATATGCTTGCGTTATTGCTTCTCAGTTTAGTGTTTTTCTCCTGTTCTTCATTGTTCTGCTGCTTTATATCAGCAAGCTTCCTACTCTCCTGTGCTACCTTATATTCCGTCACAGACAAGTCATGGTTGCGACCTTTTTTCTTCTCTGCCAGCTGTTCCTTGAAATAACATTCAAATCCATAACTTGCCTCCGCTCTTAATTTATCTTGAAGAATCACAGATAATGTTTGTGGTGTAAATACATTTCTTTTTGATACTTTCTTAGATAAGCCACGCTTTGCTCCTTCCCATACCGGAACGCCTACTACATGCATATGCGGGCTAGCTTCATCAAAGTGTATGACCGCATTTGCAATCTTGAACTCCGGCAGTAGCTTTTGCAGGCATTCAAGAATATAATCAAATATCTCAGACATATAATTTTTGTTTTTCCAATGCTCGTCCCAATATTTCTTGTCCCCGCATTGAAAAATAATCTCTACCGCCATATCCTGATTAAGACCTGCAACATGTTCAAAGTAGTCCTTTATCTTTCTGTCTTCTCTTTTCTGCCTGCTGTTATATTCCATTACCGCATCATCAAATTCTCTGTGATATACCCGCTTAACATCCTGAAACAAATCCGTCGTTCCATAAATCAGCCTAATATTATCTGAGCTGTAATCTGCGGATTTATATTTACGCAGGTTATGCTTTGCAACTCCTGCAAGTGCTTTTTTACTTGTTATCGCACTCTTGCCATTGCTTATATGAGCAGAGTATGATACATTTCCCATAGGCATTTTCTCCTTTCTTATTCGCAATTTCTGTCGGAGCAGTGCGGTTATCATCTTGGCTCTGCCATAGATGATAACCCCCTAGCAGTTTCGTCATACTGACAAAACTGCGGGGGCTCTCCGAGGGTTTTGGCATCAGCCTTTTAAATCTCATCTGCACTTAAACACAATCTCATTTATCACGATTTCCTCTGCCATCGCTCTCGCCTGATTCCGCAAATACAGCTGCTCCATAAATGTTTTCTTTTTACCCGTCATATGCTTTTTCAACCAAGTCTCTTCAATATTGTCCAATCGTTCATAAGCTTCTTCGTTTACTGCTTCTGCCCGCTTTCTAAGCTGTCCCATTCTTGCCATATGATGATACTCAGAAGGTTCATTTTCTTCCATATAACTAAGCCACATCCGACCATATTTCCCTATATCCGTAAGATTGTATTCTGCTTCATCAACAGATAAAAGAGGATATAAAATGCCATCCACTTCTTTATACTCAACACCAAGTTCTTCAAATAATGTCATAGTAATTGTCCTTTCTTTTCAAGACCGCAACATCGCAAGGTCTATATATTTTGCAACCTTGCAATCTTCAAGATCGCAAAACCTGACACTTTGCAATGTTGCGATGTTAATTTTTATGCTCTCAAATTCCAGTACCAGTTATTATTGCAACGCTCAGCCTTTATCTTAAGTTCCTTCTTTGCCGTCTCAAGTGTTCTTTTCGATATTCCTTCCTGTGCTGCAAGCTCTATAATCTCTGTACTTAAAATCTTCTGTGTTTTTTGTGCCTGTTCCCTTAAAAACTGCTTTGCCATCTCAAGCTTGCTTGCTTTTGGCACCATACCCCCCAATACTTCATCAGCAGTAATTTCATAATCACCTAACCAATGAAATGCGTCCTCTGCCAATTCAAATGCTTTTGGATGACCAAATGCTGCAAGATTATTCTTTATCTGTATCATTGCCCTGAGGTTGCTCTGCCCTTCTATTCTGCCGACAAGCATTACACTCCTTGCCACAGCAAAGAAATCAATGGAACCCATTCCCCTGTAAGCAGCCTTTGCTCCTGAGCCTTTATTCATATGACCGATAAGAACAATGGCACAGCCTGTTCTTTCAGCAATACTTCCCAGTTTTTTCGTCATTTCTCTGGCTTCATTTGCCCGGTTCATATCAGTATCACCGCCAAGATAAGCCTGTATCGGATCAAATATGCACAATTTCGCATTTTCTCTTTTTATGGCTTCCTCTATCCTGTCATCCGTCATACTGACACTCTTATCAGACTCATCTATGATTGATATTCTGCTACAGTCTGCATTTGCTGCTTCAAGTCTCGGCTTGACTGTATCTGCAAGTCCGTCTTCTGCCGTCTGATATATTACATTTACAGGCTCAGTAATATTCATATTTTCATCTATACATTCTCCCCTTGACAGCTTTGCTGCAATATTAAGTATCAGCGTAGATTTCCCATCACCGGGGTCTCCCTGCACTATTGACAGCTTTCCATAAGGGATAAATGGATACCACAGCCATTTAATCTGCTGTGATTCAACCTCAGAGAGGTGTATCATTTTTAATTCTGTATTTGTTTCCACTGTCTGCCTCACTTTCGTAAATAATCATTGTCTCAAAAGTGGGCTGCTGTTATACTTTAATTGGTGTTTTGGTAACAGAAGCCCGCTTTTGTTATCTGCCGTGGCTTTCCCGATTGCCGTCAGGAAAGCCACTATTTCTGCCAGAGATACTTTGCTCCATCCAGCATATCTACAACCGCTTTTATCATAGCAAGATAGTCATGCTGCAGTTCCTCAATATCTGTATAAATTCCACCATCAACCGGTGATTCTTTTTCTTTTATTTGTCCTATTTCTATGATTTCATCATACATTTTGTGAATATCTGCCTGCATCTTCTCAAGCGTCTGCACAAGCATATATACAGTTTCTTTCTTACCTACAACACAGATTCGACCATAGATACAGCATCTTGTAAAAAATGTTTTCTTCATCATTCCACTTGCCTTGATTCTTGCTTCAATTTCACGCCTTTCATAGTCTGATATACGAAAACTGATTGTCGGATTCTTATGAACTCCACTCACTGAACATCACCTCCATTCCCTGTACCCGGCATAAATTCTTCATTAAGCTTATCAGCCATCTCAATCTGCTCTGTCGGAAACATATGTGCATAATGAAATGTTATTGTCTGGCTCTCATGCCCAACCCTATTTCCAATGGCTACCGCTGAAAAACCCAGGCGAATAAGTAAAGAAATGTGCGAATGCCTGAGATCATGAATTCTTATTCTCTTTACTCCAGCCGCTTTAGCTCCTCTGCTCATCTCGTGATGCAGATAAGATTTTGTAATCTGAAATATTCTGTCATCTCTTCCATATCCATACAGCATTCCGATAAACTGTCTTAACTCTTCTACCAGAAAATCAGGAATTACAACATCCCTTCTGCTCTTTTCCGTCTTAGGATCTGTGATGATATCTTCACCATTGATATACTGATAAGACTTTGTGATATGAAGTTTCTTATTCTCAAAGTCAATATCTGCTGGTGTCAGGGCAAGTAGTTCACCTTCTCTTATTCCGCACCAGTAAAGAATCTGGAACGCATAATAAGATATTGGCTTGTCTTTAACACATTCTATGAACTTGAGATATTCTTCTTTTGTCCAGAAATCCATCTCATCAGCTTTACCTTTACCAATCGTTCCAGCCTTTTTTACAGGATTTTCTCTCAGATTGTAAAAGCGTACCGCATGATTAAATATGGCTGACAGCTCTGACTGCATTGTTTTCAGATAAGTCGGCTTATAGGGCTTACCATCTGCCTGTCTCTTCTTGATCATCTCATTCTGCCATTTGATAATATCCGCAGGACTGATTTCATTCATCTTCTTGTCCTTGAAATATGGAATCAGCTTCTTCTGAAAAATGACATCCTTTGTACGCCATGTGTTAAGCTTCAGCTTAGGCTTTAAATCTTCCTCATACAGCTTGTAGAAATCTTCAAACCTCATATCCAGATTTGTTGCCTGCTGCAGCAGAAACTTCTGCTCGTATTCCAATGCCTCCTTTCTCGTCCGAAAGCCACGCTTTAGCTTTCTTTTGTTTTTACCTGTCCAATCGTTGTAGTGGAAGGAGACATACCATGTCCCCCTCGCCTCATCCTTGTATGCTGCCATACAACTACTCCTTTCCCTTATGCTGTCTTATCACATAAGTCATATACTTTACTGTCAAGATACTTGCGGCTTACTCTGCCAGCTCTGACATAGAAGCCTTTAGAAGATAATTCCCTGTTAGCTTCTCTTATTACTTTGTATGCATGAGATACCGATACATCAAGCATCTCAGCAACCTCTTTTGCTGTGTAATATAACTTCTCCATGGTGCATTCACCTCCTCTCCCCGGCAATTACCGGTATGTATCAAGCACTTGTATTGGCAGCTACAACTTCTATATAACTCGTTGCAACTATTGTATTTTCTTGTCTTATATTTTAAAAGGGACAAACCCGACCCTTTTTCTCAGATAAGGGTACAATAGCGGTTTTTTTACAAATATTGCAGCCCCCTGTCTCTTGATTACATCATTCATTCTAATTCAAATCATGAATTTGCTAAATATTCTCTCATGGACTTTTTTCGTCAAAACATATTCTCTGACGGACTTTTTTATCTTTAAGTACAATTAATCCATACTTAAACCTATAAAGATGTCTCTACAAACATTGTCGGAGTAATCAGGTAACATTGTGGCAATACTGGCACATTGTGTGTTAAAAACTTTCTGTGAGATAAATTCTATAACCAACCCACAAATTACGGAAGTGACACCACTGGTGTATTTTCACTAATTTGCACCAGTTTTTGGTGCTTCATATAATTGGGATAATTTTTGAAAATAAAAAGAAATGTGATAATAGATAATACCTATGACCCTTCTGTTTAGTACTCATTAATATCTGTGGTACTATCAAAACAGGTATCATATAGGTATCACAATAAAAGAAAAAGCCCCATAAATGGCTTGTTTACGCCATTTATGAAGCTCTGTTTACTATTCAAACTCAATCGTTCCTGGTGGCTTACTCGTGAGATCATAGAATACGCGGTTTACTCCCTTGACCTCGTTGATGATTCGGCTCATCACGGTCTGGAGTACCGTAAATGGAATCTCAGCTGCATCGGCTGTCATGAAATCGACGGTGCGCACTGCACGCACTGCTACAGCATAATCATAGGTACGCTCGTCACCCATGACTCCTACGCTTCGCATATTGGTCAAAGCGGCAAAATACTGGTTCGGCATCCAGGATGGCTCCTCGCCGTGTGCCTCCTTGTACTCTTTTGCTGCCTTTTCGACTTCGCTTCTGTAGATCCAGTCGGCATCCTGTACGATGCGGACCTTCTCGGCGGTAACTTCACCGATGATTCGGATTCCAAGTCCCGGGCCAGGGAATGGCTGGCGGTATACAAGATAATCCGGCAGTCCAAGCTCTAAACCGGCTTTACGAACCTCGTCCTTGAAGAGGTTACGAAGCGGCTCGATGATCTCTTTGAAATCAACATAATCCGGAAGTCCTCCGACATTGTGGTGTGACTTGATGACTGCGGATTCTCCGCCAAGTCCCGACTCTACAACGTCCGGATAGATGGTTCCCTGTGCAAGGAAATCAACCTTTCCGATCTTCTTTGCTTCTTCCTCGAAGACACGGATAAACTCTTCTCCGATAATCTTGCGCTTCCGCTCCGGTTCGGTTACGCCTGCGAGCTTGCTGTAATAACGATCCTGCGCATTGACACGGACGAAGTTGATGTCAAACGATCCGTTTTTACCGAAAACGCCTTCCACCTCATCTCCCTCATTCTTACGAAGAAGGCCGTGGTCAACAAATACACAGGTCAGCTGCTTGCCGATCGCTTTGGCAAGTAATGCTGCAAGTACGGATGAATCCACACCGCCGGAAAGAGCGAGAAGCACTTTGCCGTCGCCAACTTTCTCACGCACGTCCTTGATCGCGTTCTCAACGAACGAATCCATCTTCCATGTTCCGGCACAGCCACATACGCCGCGCACGAAATTGTAGATCATCTGTGTTCCGTTAATGGTATGAAGCACTTCCGGATGGAACTGTACGGCATACAGCTTCTTCTCAACGTTCTGCGTCGCCGCGATTGGGCAGTCTGCGGTATGTGCAACCACTTCAAAGCCCGGCGCCGCCTCTGCGATCCGGTCAAAATGGCTCATCCAGCAGACGGATTTCTCCGGGAGATCCTTGAACATAACGCCATTTGACGCGTATGTGATCTCGGTTTTTCCGTACTCACCGACTTCCGGTGTGATGACTTTGCCGCCTAATTTGTGCATCATGAGCTGCGCTCCGTAGCAGATGCCGAGCACCGGAATTCCAAGCTCAAAAAGTTCCTTCTGGTAAGATGGTGAATCCTCTTCGTAGCAGCTGTTCGGGCCGCCGGTAAGGATAATTCCCTTAGGATTCATTTCTTTGATTTTCTCAATATCAATCTTGTATGAGTAAATCTCACAGTACACGTTGCACTCGCGGACACGGCGCGCAACGAGCTGATTGTACTGACCACCAAAGTCAATGACGATGACTTTTTCCTGATCCATTTATGTTCCTCCTGAATGTTAATTTATATAGCACGAATTCCCGCATGATTTTAATCACTTCCGCCTGAAACGGGTGGATGCTTCCACATGCTGGTTCATGGTTGTCTATTCGACTCGCAATTGTTAATAAGTGCGTAACTTAATCAAACACCATTATATAGAAGCGCGTCCAATTTTACAAGGCTAAATGTAATGTCATCCATGAATTGTTTTCCACTCCATTCACTGTGCAACCGTCAACCAATCCTGCCGGCAAAAAGGCGCTGCTTTTTCTCACATCTAAGCCCTATAGAAAGCGATCACATCATCCATCACCTTCTGCTTTTCTTTCTCGTTTAAAATCTCATGACGCATGTTGTCATACTCGATCGTTTTAATTCTGGCAAAACCTGCCGTCCGAAGCGTTGCGACGCTTTGCTTCGCACCTTTGTCAAAGCCCGTCGATGGATCCTCTTTTCCACGTAGCATCAGAATCGGAAGATTCTTATCCACATGCTTGTACAAAGCCACCTTCTCCATATTGGAGACAAGCGAAAACAGATCATGGTAGGCAGACACACTGAAACCATGTCCGCAATACGGATCATCCATATAATTTGCCACATTCTCCTCATTGACGCTCAGCCAGTCCAGCTTGGTCTTCGGATTCTGGATTGCCTTGTTGAACGAACCGGTCGATGCCATCTGTACAAGCTTTGAATGATACTTCGGTCCTTTCACCAGCCCGATCACATCCGTCAGCAAAAAGCCTGCTGCCACGGCAGCCTTGCCCGGATGATACGGATAACCGGAAAGCACGACGCGCTCATACTTTGCACTCTCCGTCTGCAACAGATTGCGGGCGATAATTGTTCCCATGGAATGCGCAAAAATGTTGACTTTCTTTACTCCAAAACGCTCTCTGATGTAATCCGTGATGCGCTTCTGATCAGACAGAAGCAGCTTATATCCATCTTTCTCCTTAAAAAAGCCCAGTTCCGGCGCACCCACGCCGTGCCCACGCATGTCGGAACTAACCACGGTAAATCCGGCGTTCTGCAACTCCTGCGCAAACGCATCGTAGCGCTCCTTGTGTTCCTCCATGCCATGAATGATCTGCACACAGCCGCGCGCATTTTCCGTCTCGAAAATATGCAGGTCTAATTTGTATCCATCTTCTGCTCGTAATGTTTTCTGCTCCATAGTTCCCCCTCTTTTCATTCTTATTATTGTTCCAAGCTGCCTTTTGGCTTATCGAACATCATTTTTCTCGATTTTCTCGTGGGTACATTGCTTTTTCTGATGTTCCTTGCTTCGTTTTCCTCTCTCAGGACATCATTTTTCAAAAATGCGAGTGCGCGTTTCTACATTTTCCGAATCCATAAGTGATACCGCATCAATCAATCGGTCACGGAAAGTCATCGTTCCGCCTCCGCACGCATGCGTGCGCTCCGCAGCAAGCTCCCCGGCGATTCCCATAAAGGCGCAACATGCTGCCGCGCTCTCTACCGATGCGTCCACGCCAAGAAATGCGCCAAGCATCACGGATGACATACATCCGGCACCGGTAATGCGCGCCATAAGCGGATCTCCGTTCTTGCAAAAATATGTTTTATGACCATCCGTAATGATATCCATCTCGCCGGATGCGATCAGAATGATCTGCTCACGTGCCGCATATTGCTCCATCTCAAGGATCAATGCATCCCGTCCGTCCGCCTGCTGATCTTCGCTTGCAGCATCGACGCCGGTAACAGTCTTACAATTTTCCAGCAAAGCTTTAATTTCCGAATAATTTCCACGGATGCAGGTCGGATGAACCGCAGCAATATAATCCAGACACTGGTTTCTGCGGTAGGTCGAACCGGACACCCCGACCGGATCCACGATAATCGCATGATGCAATTCGTGCGCACGCATTCCAGCAGCCAGCATCGCCTCGTAATCGGCAATCGCTCCAAAGTTGCAGACGAGAGCCACTGCGCCCTCCGTAATCTCTGCCACCTCTAGCGGATGATGCGCCATCGTCGGGGACGCACCTGCTGCAAGCAGAATATTCGCACAATCATTGACTGTCACCGCATTCGTAATGCAGTGGATGATGGGGCGCTGCTCTCGGATCTTCTTACTTAAATCATCTATTTTAATTTCTGTATTTACTGAATTTTCTACCACAAATTCGTCCCTCTTATATACATTTTTGCGATTTTACTTTTTTCATATTTGAATGAAGCCAATTTCATGCATCTCAGTGTGAATAGAGAATAACAAAACATTTCGTAAGAATTGCATCAATTTGTCAGATGCTGAATTTTGACTCAAAGTTTATGTCCATTCGCCAGCTGAACAATTGTGAAGTGATGTGCGTCTGTGACATACACCTTTTGTGTAGGTCGCAGGCGAACATCACAAAACAAATGTACAGATGTCGAATGAACATAAATCATCAAAAGAGTCAAAAGAAGCATCGACAAATTTGCAATTCGAAACGAGTTTTGTTGTTCCTATTCGTATTGAGATGCAGACCTGGTAACTTCATTTCAAAAATTCAAAGTAAAATCAAGCTAAAATAAAAGCCGTTGCTTCATTTTAACAAGAAGCCACGGCTTTTTCAATGTTATGAATGGGATTCCCCAATTATTTGAAGATCGCACCGAAGATCTTACGCACAAGCGGACCTGCAAAAAAAATCTGCCAGAAGAAGGCCATCGGGAAGTTGAGTGCGGTTGTCTGTAACCAGATTGCGATCACTTCTTTGCCCGGATTCTTAAAAAGCAGAGTTGCTACAAGGCTCATGCTTGGGCACATCAGACATACGGTGATGGATGAGATGGCAAGGATGATCATGATCGGCTTATCCTCTGCCGGATTTACGATGCGGAATGCAAGCTTCTTGGAGAGGCTTCCGTAGAGGAAGAAATCCAGAATGAATGCAACCGGTCCCATGATCACAAGCTCATGAAATGCATCTAAGAAAGCATGGTTGGCCATTCCACCGATGTTGAGGGAAATGTTGTAGCAGATCATGGCGTAAACCATAACGAACACCATTAAAATTGTAAAAATAACTTCTTGAAACTTTGTCTTTGGCATAATGTATTCTCCTTTCGCACAAAAAAACAACCGAACAACAATCTTGCGATCGCTGTTCGGCTGCACGTCGTGTGAATACTATACCATATTAGAACAACATATATAATAGTTTAATTTTCACGAATTTCACATGTAATTGGTACAATTTATACGATATATGTTCCAATTTATCGCCTTTCCATGCTCCAAAGCTTATATTGTCTTCTTAATGCGCATGTAAAGATGATCATTCTGCACACCTGCCAATGTCAATTCAACGCTTCCCGCATCTTTGCGAGCATTCCTGACTTCTTGAGTGGAACCGTCACAATGATCGCAATAATCGTTCCTCCGCAGGTGCTGATCAAAAACGGAACAACAAATGTAAACAATGCTGCCGCCGTATTTCCCATCACAAGAAGAGCGACTGGATAAGAAAGCAGTCCTCCGATGATTCCGGTTCCAAACACTTCTCCGAAGTATGCCCACGGAAGCTTCTTGCCATACTGGTACAGAAGTCCTGCGAGCAAAGCGCCACACATACTTCCTGGGAAAGCGAGCGGCGATCCAAGCGCAAGAAGGTTACGGATCAAGGCTGCGATAAATGCTGCTGCAAGTCCCCACCATGGTCCAACCAGTACCGCGCAGAGAATGTTTACAAGGTGCTGCACCGGCGCGCATTTTGCACCGAATACCGGGAAGGAAAACAGGCTTCCTACGACAGCTACTGCTGCAAAAAGCGCTGTCAGTGTCAGTTTTTTGATATTGAATTTTTTCATAAGTAATGTCCTCTCTTTCTGTTGGAACACTGACCACTGGACAACAATTAATCATTGTTACCCCATTTTGGTCGGTGTGCATGTCAACTCTTCACAGAAATCTCAGCAAATTTTCCATCCAAAAAGAGGGAATCATTTACTGCTTCTGCTTGCTTACCGCTTTACTTATTGCATTCACGATCAGGCAGATGATGATCGTGATCACCATATCCGGCAACGTATTTCCGACCGGTGTGTCTACCTGCATCAGAATACGATAGAGAATGAAGCCGATCAGCCAGATGATCAGATTCATGATATTAAACGAGATCTTGAACGAGTCGGCCTTTTTCAGGATGAAATAATCAGCGATCTGTACAGCGATCATCGGCGCGAAAACCGAACCGATCAGGTACAGGAAGTTGGTGATATTGTCCATCGGATACACAATCGCTGCGATCGTTCCGATGATGGTCACGATGATTGCTGCCCACTTCTCCGGAATCTTCTCAGAGATCGATACGCAGGATACACCTGCGGAATACGCATCGAGGAATGTGGTTGTAACCGTTGAAAATACGATGATCAACAGACCAACGATTCCGAATCCTGCCTTCAGCATGATCTGTGCGATGTCTGACTCGCCGGTGTAGATGGCTGCGCCCATTCCGATCATGTACATGAAAATGCTGACAATGCTGTACACAATAACGCTGACCGATGTTGCTGCAAGCGGCTTTTCGGCTTCTCTTGTGTAGTCACTGATCAGTGGCAGCCAAGACAGAGGCATTGCGACTGCAAGCTCCACTGCTGCACCGAAGCTTAAGCTGTCATCCACGATTGCCTGCGCGCCGTTGCCGCCAAGGAAGATAACCTTGAACAATACCAGTGTCAGGATAAAAAGCGCTGCCATCGCGATCGTGTTTAACTTTCCAAGATTCGTCAGTCCGACCAGAATCCAAACGATGATCAGTACGCCGATCACGATCGCCCAAACCCATTCTCCGGTTGAAAAAATACCATTGGCAGCGAGCGCTCCGTCATAGATCATGATTGCGGTCCATCCGACAAGCTGCAATACATTTAAGATTGCAAAAAGCAGACTTCCCTTGTTACCGAAACTCATTTTTACCGTTTCCATGGCACTGCGCTTCTCGCGTGCGCCGATCATTCCTGCTGCAAACATCATCAGACCACCGATCAGATGTCCGAGTAAGATGGCAGCCATTGCTTTACCAAATCCAAGTGGTGCGAAATAAGTACCGGTCAGAATTTCTGCAATCGATACACCTGCACCAAACCAAATAAGTCCGTTACTGAATACGGATGTTCCTTTTTTCTCCATGTGTGTTCTCCTTATAAATAAAAGAACTCCTTCACCCACAATTCGCAAAACCGCATGTTTCACATGCTTTCCCGTTACTTCGTAACTAATTTTGCTCATTTTGGGTGTGGCGCTCTATTCGAGCGCCTTTGACAAATAAGTCAATCCGCTTCGTCCATGCAAGCATGCGAACCTCCTTGACTTATTCTAAGGAGTTCGAATATTCTCCTTGTTATTAATATTCCCCTTTTATTGCGAACGCATGGTTCATCGGGCCGCTTCCTTTGCCAAGGTCAAGCATGGCAGCAAGCGCTCCCGAGATATAATTCTTCGCATTTTCTACCGATGTGGTAAGGTCATGTCCCTTCGCAAGATTCGATGCGATTGCGGAAGATAACGTACATCCGGTTCCATGTGTGTTCGGGTTGTCGATGCGTCTGCCTCTAAACCAGACCGGCTCCTGTCCCTTCTGGTAGAGAAGATCGTTGGCATCGTTTAACTGATGACCGCCTTTTAACAGGACCGCGCATCCTAAGGAGTTACAGATGGATTCTGCGGCTTTCTCCATATCCGCTTCGGACTTGATCTCCATACCGGAGAGTACTTCGGCTTCCGGAATATTCGGTGTGATCACAGTTGCAAGCGGTAATAGTTTACTTTTCAATGTGCCGATGGCTTCCTCGCTGATGAGACGCGCTCCGCTCGTTGCCACCATAACAGGATCGACCACGATATTCTTGACGTGATACTCGGTCAGCTTGTCCGCGATCGTCTCGATGAGTTCGCTGGATGCGACCATTCCTGTCTTGACTGCATCTGGATAGATATCGGTAAAAATACAATCCAGCTGCTCTGCCAAAAACTTCGGAGTTACCTCCATGATATCTGTTACGCCGGTTGTATTCTGGGCAGTCAAAGCCGTGATCGCACTCATCGCGTATACGCCATGTGCCATCATTGTCTTGATATCTGCCTGGATGCCGGCGCCTCCGCTGGAATCACTTCCGGCGATTGTTAATGCTGTGTTCATAATCGTTCTCCTTTTTAACATTTAGCATTATTTTTGTTTACAAGCGTTACTATTCAGGAGCCAGTTGAGAAAGTTCATTTTCTTGACTCAGGTGACTCGAATAGAGTCACCTCCCCACAATGAGCATTTTTAGCCTTGAAAAGGCGGGAAAGAACACGAAGTGTTCGGAAATGCGAATTCTGCGGGGGCTCATGAATCATTTCACTTAAGCGACAGAAAGTGGTGCCCCCAGTCTGCCGCTTTTTAAATTGTTTGTTTCTTAGAGGATCTCGTCCACGAGTGCGCGAAGATGCTTCGTTCCCGCCTCAATGTCAGAACATGCAAAAATGCCACTGACTACGGCAACACCTGCCATCCCGCGTCCTTTCAGCTGCGTGACATTGTCCGCCGTAATTCCGCCGATTGCCACAACCGGAATCGTTACGCTCGCACAAATCTCCGCAAGCAAAGCGTGATCCATCGGCTTCGCATCTGTCTTCGTACTGCTGCCGAAGACGGCTCCGCTGCCTAAGTAATCCGCGCCTGCCGCTTCCGCTGCGCGCGCCTGCTCCACAGTTTTTGCTGTCACGCCGATGATCTTGTCTTCTCCAAGGATCTCCCTTGCATTCTGCATCTCCATATCCGACTGTCCGATGTGGACGCCGTCTGCATCAATGCGTTTTGCAAGTGCAACGTTGTCGTTAATGATGAGCGGAACCTGATAAGATCTACAAAGCGTCTGGATCTGCCTTGCTTCCTCCTCAAAATGCGCCTCGTCCAGCTCCTTCTCACGGATCTGAACCATCGTTGCTCCGCCTCTTAACGCCTTTTCGACCTGTTCGTATAATGTTTCGTCTCCGAGCCATGTACGGTCCGTTACCGCATATAACCGAAGCCATTCTTTGTTAAAGTTCTTCATAAAATTGCTCCTCGTCATGCTTGCTTTTGTTATACCGGGAATTCCAAAGAAATTTCCTATACAACAAAAAACGCAGGACTCCAACCGGAATCCTGCACCTTCTACTATGCGTTATTTCCCTACGTTGGCATTATCCAAATCAGGTTGTGGGTTAAAGCATCTGCTTACTCTCAGCCCGCCTGTGCGAGCACCCCATTCAATTCGTGGTTTCTTAGAACCACCTAGTATTATAACCTCTCCATCCGATAATGCAAGCTTTTCCGGCATTTTCGCCTTGTTTTTCTTTCGATACGGTGCTTTATGATGCCATTCCATTGTTGCGTCACCTTCTTAGACACGAACTCACATGACAAAAGGCATAGCCCGCTACACCGCCCCCTGCTCGTGTTGATGCGCATATTTCTCCTTCGTTGCCATTCCGCCGCGGATATGACGTTCCGATTTGTTGACATCAATTACTTTACGTGCCTCCGCCGCAAGAGATGGATTCACCTGCTCTAAACGCTCCGTGACATCCTTATGTACCGTACTTTTACTGATTCCAAAATTCTTTGCTGCCTGTCGCACCGTAGCGTTGTTTTCAATCATATAATTAGCGATCTCGATAGCCCGCTCCTCGATATATGTTTTCAAAAAAATACCTCTGCATTACTGTGTTTGTACAGTTTATGCAGAGGCATTTTAGGTTATGCAACGGTATTATTTAGTTCTTATCAGCCGCCAGTATCTGATCGATCGTTTTCATCAGCTGCTTATATGCATCATCGTTATCAATACCGCCCATAATCGGATCTCCAATAATATTTCCGTTACGGTCAAGCACGATTGTAGTCGGGAAGGCCATAATGCTTGTTGCATATTTTCCGGCTTCACTGTTGGAATCAAGGGAAAGATTCGTATATTTTGCACCCTGCTTCTCTAAAATACTCTTAGCTTCAGCAATTCCATCCTCATTTCCGTCAAGGGAATCTATATTGATACCAATAAGCTGTCCGCCTTTTTCCTTCAGCTCCTCATTTAATTTATTCAGTTCCGGAAGCTCCTGTACGCATGGAGAACATCCATTAAACCAGAAATTCAAAACCGTGACTGCATTCTTTGAAATGATGCTGCTGTCCACGTCATTTCCATCCAGATCCTTTGCCTGAAACTTCGGAAATACACTTGCTCCCTCTTTGCCGGAATTCTCATTTGAAGCATTCGCACTCTGCTTCTCAAGAAGTGGCTGAAGTTCATCCTCAAGCTTTTTGATCTCTTCAACATCTTCCTTCAAAGACTTGAGTTCATCATCCTTAAACTGATCCTTAATTTTGTCTAAAGCGTTTGCCAGAAAATCTCCGTAATTGGTAGTTGTCGCATCCTCGACAGTTGATTTGTCAATGCTGTTAAATACCTTCTCCCATAAAGCCTTATGGTTTTCAAGGATACTGTTCTCTTTCTGTGTCAATTCATTAATCTTTGCATCCAGATCTTCAGTTTCCTGTGTTGACATCTGTGACTCTGTTACTGCATTTTCCTTGTTTGCAGAATTTCCGCACGCACTTACTCCGAGTACCATCGCTGCAATAAGCAGCATCACTGTTAATTTCTTCATTTTATTCTCCTTTATTTTCTTTCAAATTTGTTTTACCTGTTCCAAATCCATATTGATAGTGAATTGCTTCCGTCGGGCATTCCTTTATACACATGCCACAGCGGATACATTCCGTATGGTTCGGATGCTTTGTGACATCCACGTCCATCTTGCAGGCTCTCTCACATTTGCCGCAGGATACACATTTATCCTCATCCACCTTCATCTGCAGAAAAGATACCTTATTGCAAAGCGCATAGATTGCACCAAGCGGACAGATCCATTTACAGAATGGGCGGTAAAACATAAGGCTTAAAATTACAAAAGTAATAAGTATACCGAATTTCCATGTAAACAGTTTGCCAAGGGCCGCTCTGATACTTGCATTGGCAATTGAAAGCGGAATCGCGCCTTCCAGCACTCCCTGCGGGCAAAGATATTTACAGAAAAACGGATTTCCCATTCCCAGTGAATTTGTCACCAGAAGGGGTAGTAAAATAACAAAAATCAACAACACACCATATTTTATATAGCGAAGCGGCTTAAGCTTTTTCGTTGAGAATTTCTTAAATGGAATCTTGTGCAACAGCTCCTGGAACCAACCGAACGGACACAGAAATCCGCAGATAAATCGTCCGAGCAGTACACCTAGCAGAATTAAAAATCCTGTAATGTAATACGAAAATTTAAACTTGGATGAGCCGATGACCGCCTGCAAGGCACCGATCGGGCACGCCCCGGATGCAGCCGGACAGGAATAACAGTTCAGTCCCGGCACACAGACCGTCTTTGCATCCCCTCTGTAAATCTCTCCTTTCAAGAAGTTCGGCAGATGTATATTTGTGGCGAGGGTTGCGACCGCCTGAATGAAGCCTCTCCAGCGAGCTAGAACAGCTGATATTTTATGTTTTTTCTTATCCAATTCCGACACACTCCAGACATAATTTTATTGCTTTGGAGAGGACTGCCGCGGCCTCTCCCCGCACGGCTCCGTAGCCGATCATCAGTATCGCGGCCAATAGTAAAGCGCCCTGCGCTGCCGCCTTGTTTTTTAAATTCATTCCCTTTTTTCCTTTCGCTTTGATACAAATAGATTATCAATCAGTTGTGAACAGGTTGTGTTTGAAAAAGTAAGATATCTTTAAGATTCTTACTTAAATTCTTAAGAACTTCTTGAGACTACTTATCTTTGCGGATCACGCGATAATCTTTCATCAGATGTGTGTTTTCCATGATAAAAGGCTTTGCCTCCTCCTGTCCCCACGAAGTATCATACATTCCCATCAGATAATGATTAAGCTGCTTGCGGTTGTCAAACTTGATTACCTGATATGGCAGAGAAAATGATAGCTTTTCAATGAACAAAAGCTTTTTGTCCTTTGTCGGCACAAGCACTCCCGCATGTCCGACAAACAGCTCGTTCTCTTTTTTGCCGAAGCTGGAATGCAGGACAACGGTGATCAGCGATGCCTTTGTTTTTTTGGAAACTCTGACTTCGTTTAACTTCCATACCTTCTGCTGCTTTTTGACATGTGTGCTGACTTCTGTGGTATAGGCTGTATTGACGGTAGAATATAATGTGTCGAATTTCTTCTGCTGCGCTTTCGTAAATTTTTTGACCGGAGCATTCTTTAATGCATCCTTATCCATAAACAGATTTGCTGCATTCACTTTCGCATCTTTTTTTACACTGATCTTGTCACTCATAAGGTCAAAAGCGGTAATTCTGCAGTTGTACCCGATAAACATTGGATTCTTTTTGTTCCAAAGCTCCATGATCTTTGTTTCATCGTACTGCGGATTCTTTGTTCCCAGCTTCTTAAATCCTTTTTTTACAAGACCGGTGTTCTTGATCGTCTTGTTATAGGTCTTGACATCAGAAAGCCATGCATCCACATTTTTCTTGGAAAGCCCCGCGTCTAACAACGCCTTACGAACCTCTTTCTGGGACTGCGCATCAACGAGATTGGAGTAAGCACCGCGGTATGTGGTCTTGGCACTTGCCACGGTGGGTTGCATCACAAACAAATATGGTACCAATAAAGCAAATATTAAAGCATAAGTTATCTTTTTCATGTATAAATATCTCCTTTGCCTATCAGCCCTTTTCACAATAGAACTGACACATTTTTCTTTGCCACATTGTAACATATCCGCTACGGAATACAACTTAAGTTTTCTTTAAGACGCCATCTGGTCGATTTGCATTACCTCGCATTTCCGACAATCAACGCAAAGTATCCCCACTCCCATAACAGTGACTCAAAGCTGTTCTCCAGATATTCGTATATATCTTCCTCATCGTAACCGGTCATTCGCGTGATGACTACAAGATAATCACGAACGGTCTCATACCGGATTGCCGAACTATCACAAGATAAAAAGATTGCATGCCGGATTACAGCATACTCCATCGCGATCCACTGCAATGCCACGATCATGCTGCCAAGCGATCCGTCCGGCACAAGCAGATCCGAATAGATTTCATTCTGCAGGAATTTTCGCATCAGTGGCTCATACGCGGCAAACGTATCTGCAAACTGCTGCAATGAATCCCGCATCGTCTCTTCCTCGTAAGTTTCCGACAACGTTTCCGCCTGTTTGATCACCGGATCTAAGTACCTGCGATACAAACCTTCCTTGCGATAGTTGACCGCCAGATCCTGCAATAATTCATTGCATTCATCCATCGTGTCAAGCACATCGACCGGCACATCCTCGATCGCATCCCGAAGCTTTGCGATGCTCTCCTTCGAAAAATAATCTTCAATGAGACTTTCCGTAAGCGCATCCTGTTTCTCAAGTTCCAGTAAAATATAAAATGCTTCTTTTAAAAGTTCTGCGAGTGATACCGACGTATCATCAAGCAGTTCAAGAAGCTTACTTCTTATCAAAAATAATTCTTTTTGCCTGCCTTCTGTCTCCCATGAAATCTCCGGAAATGCAATCGCTTTTCGTTCATTCCACAAGTCTACAACCGCCGGGCAGCAAGGCATCAAAGTCTCTTCCTCATGCCCTGCAAAAATATGCACTTCTCTTGGAAAAACCGTACAGGTCTCCGACAACACCGAATCCCCATATGTCGAAACAAGGCAGCACAATTTATCATCGGCAAGAAACGGACAGCGATGATCCTCCTCCAGCCGGATCACACGCCCTCCCTCTTTTTTCATCGTGTAATCACTCAGATGCGTGCGATGTCTCCGCAAAGTTTCCGGCGGCGTCATCGTCTTCCACTTGCGTGAAGTCTCCTCGTCCACCGCAATCTTCCACTCCTGACAGCAGGTGATCGGGCACTTGCCCGCAATACATGTAAATTCTTTATAATAATCCGGTCTGTAACGCATCATTTCCATTCCTTCCATATCGAAAACGCTGCCGCTTTCGCGACAGCGCCTCAACTTTAATCTACTTTCTACTTTTACGCAAGCGCCTCCGAGCTTCTGTACAGAAATACAAGATACAGAACGCCCGCCACAATCTTTACAACCGCTACGATAATTCCAAGCAGAACGGCGATAATTCCGATCACCGGGATCTTGGCGATCAAAGTAATAACAATGCCGATCACGTATGCAATCACCGAAAGGATCCACACATTCTTGCCGAAGTTTGCAATATCTCCATGTCCCTTGACAATCATGGCCTCGGAAACGGACGTGCAGACAAGATAAATGATCACCATATCGAGGATCGCCTGCGCGATCACACAGATGCTGGCGATTGCCGCCCCCATCGGCATAAATGCAAATGCCGACAAAAAAATCTGTACGACAAATTCAATCACATAAAGCAGGAATGCACTCTTGCATCCCGGAATATCCTTGCCCGCCTGATACAATCCATAGATTGCAAGTACGGTAAAAAACAATGAGCCCACTGCAGCTACCATTACAAGAAATGGAATTGCGCTCACTACATTACAGATTAATGTGCCAACCGTTCCGGCGAATAATTTCTTCAAACCACCCTGCGCATCAAAATAATGGTTCATAACTTTTCTCCTCCTTTACTTTCGCAATACTGCAATTATATCGGATTGTATAGCGAAAGTCTATCGACAAGCTTCTAATTTTTATGCTTGCTGAGCAGATCGTAGATCCACTTGCCGGACGTACTGAGATCACTCCGCTTCAATCCGCTCGTCTTAGCGCAGCTACTCTTGATCATCGCGGAACCCTCGTCTTTATTGGAAACATTCCATGCCACATAACTGATATCGCGTTTATTGAGTGCTTTGATCCACTTGACAGCTTCCTTTTTATCGATTCCGCCGTAACCGCTCGCATCCGTGATACCGAACTCCGTGACAAAAACCGGCAGTCCCTTTTTGACCGCGTCCGTCAAATTCTTTCGCATATCCGCCTTGTGCGTTCCGGCATAGAAATGAAACGCGTACATCAGATTGTCGTATCCCGTGATCGGACTTGCCGCAGCCTCATCAACCTTCTGCGACCAGTTCGGTGTTCCGACAATGATGATGGCATCCTTGTCGTTCTTGCGGATTACCGGAATCACCGACTTGGCGTACGACTTGATGGTCTTCCAGTCCGTTCCGCCGTTCGGCTCATTGCAGATTTCATAGAGTACATTATCGTAGTCTTTGAATGTCTTTGACATCTCCTTGAAAAAAGCCTTTGACGCTTTCACATGTTTCTTCGGGTTTCCATCCGACAGAATATGCCAGTCGATGATCACATACAGATCATTTTTTGCCGCGAGTTTTACGCCTTTTTTCACAAGCGCCTTCAGCTGCTTGCGATTGTTCGCATCGCCCGAACAGTAACCGTTATACTCTTCTGTGTACATCGCAAGCCGCACCACGTTCGCGCCCCATTTGTCGTGCAGTTCCTTGAAATATTTGTCGTTGACATACTGAGGAAACCATGATAAACCATGCGTGCTGACACCGCGAAGCTGCACCACATTGCCATCCTTGTCGCAAAGCTTCGTTCCTTCCACATGAAGCGCAGGCAGTGAACTCTTCGTTGCAGCAAACGTATCGACCGGCACAACCGTCAGACAAAGCGCTGCGATCAGAATTCCAATCAGGCATTTTTGAAACCAGTTTTTCATTTTCATATTCAGCCTCCTCATCTTATAACATTACCTTGTAACTCATATTATAAGACATATCGGCATATTTTGATATTTATTTTAACAGTTTCTCGACTTCTTCTTTTGCAGGAATCGCAGGGATTCCGCCTCGCTTTTGCACACACAATGCAGCAACTGCATTCCCCTGTTGCGCACATGCGCAAATTTCATCCCATGACAGTTCATCCAAATTCTTATTTAAAGTCAGAAATCCGCTTAAGAATCCTCCCCAAAAAGAATCTCCAGCTCCTGTTGTATCCACCGTATCGACTTGATATCCGGATACCACTTTCTTATCCTCTTTCGTTGCGATCAGAACTCCATCCGCACCTAATGTGATTGCAACAAGCTGCGGTCCCATAGATAACAGAACATCTGCTGCGCTCTCATAATCGGATTCGCCAGTCAATAACAGGCTTTCCTCATCAGAAACTTTCATCACGTCAACCATTGGAATCATAGATTTCATCGCTGCGACTGCCGCAGCCGGATCCGGCCACAACGATGCACGGTAATTCGGATCGTAGGAGATGACCGCGCCTGCATCGCCTGCGATGCGTACAGCCTCCTGCGTTGCTTTCTTTGCCGGATCATCTGTCAGAGAAAGTGATCCAAAATGAAAAATCTTACAGTTCTTTAACAATTCCTGATTTAATTCCTCTGCTTTTAACTGGGTATCCGCACCTGGTTTTCTTGCAAATGAAAAGTTACGTTCTCCATTTTTATCAATCTCCACAAATGCAAGCGTGGTAAATACGCTGTCATCTACGATAAGCGAATCTGTGCCGATTCCTTCCTGCTCAAGCGTTCTCTTTAAGAACAGACCATGCATATCATTTCCAACTTTGCCGATGAAAGAAGTTTTGAATCCCATATGACTTACAACGGTGAGCAGATTTGCCGGTGCACCACCCGGATTCTGTTCAAAAAGCTTCATTCCCGATGCACCATATCCAGCTTCTGTAAAATCGATCAGAAGCTCCCCAAGTGCAACAATATCAACCTCTTTTTCCATTTTTTAAATCCTCCATGATCTCATTGTAGCGCTTTTTGTTCAGTCTGTAAAAGAATAACACAACCGCTGTCACAATCCATAAAGCACCTGGAATTGTTGTAAATGCATGCTTCATGATGGCGAGCACCTGCGCGTTTTGTGCCTGATTCGCAACATATCCGTATTTTCCGAGAAGTCCGGCAAGTAACGCAGTACCGATTGCCATACCGATTTTATTCCCAAGTGAGACAAACGCATACTGGAAACCATCGTTGCGGAGCCCTGTCTTCCACTCTCCATATTCCACACAATCCGGAATGATCGCATAGATCGCGGTGTTAAATCCAGAGAAGAAGAACTGTGTAATGCCCGACAAAGCATAGAATGCGATCGGTGCTTCCTTCACATTGAAGAAGAATAATGCAAGCATCGAAATTCCTGTGAGCAGTGCAAATATCGATGCGGTGCGTCCCTTATTATTGAGTTTCCGGAACACCGGCTGAAAGCATGCCGCTCCTATGATGGAAGGGATGATAATACACATGGAATAAGTCGTATAATAAGATGCATTTTCCTCCACATAAGTAAAGTAATATAAGATGTCTGCATTTCTTCCATACAAAGTAAATCCGAACAATACCTGACCGATCAAAGCAAGAATATACGGGCGGTTCTGCATGACTGCCTTCAGCTGTACCTTAATAGAAATCTTCTCTTTCTCCGGAACCACAACCGCTTCTTTCGTCTTCGCGAAGCAGAAGAAATGGCAGGCTGCAAAAATGCCTCCATACAGAATTGCAACCGTAAGATAACCGGTCTTAGCATCATGACTTCCAAACTTATTGATCAGAGGAACCGTAATGATATTCAGTACACCGATTGCGATCATTGCAGCAACGGAACGCGAGGTATTGATCTTGGCACGTTCATCAATGTCCTGTGTCATCGCTCCGCAAAGTGTTCCGTACGGAATGTTGACACATGTATAGCCCAAAACCAGCAAACAGTATGTGATTACCATGTATAGGATCTTCGCCCCTTGCGACCAGTCCGGTCTTGCCCAGAACGTCATCACAAGAAGAAACGCCGTAATTGGTGCCGCGATCAAAAGCCAAGGGCGATACCGTCCCCATCTGGATTTTGTTTTGTCAGTCAGCCCTCCGACGATCGGATCATTGATGGCGTCCCAGAATCTGGAAAAAAGCATGAGTGCCGACACTGCTGCCATACTGATTCCGAACACGTCGGTATAAAATATCATCAGAAAATTGCTGACGAACATCCAGCTAAAATTGCATCCCACATCACCGAATCCATATGCAATTTTACTAATCAATGGTACCTTTCCGTTACTGTTTCTGCTTTCCATACGTGCCTCCTACCCTCTATAGTTTCTGACAAAACCCGATTCTTTTGTTCCGGACATTTGTGGTCAATCCCACATGTGCAGTTCCTTCCAGCCCATATCTATCATGCACAACCATTAGTCTTCCTGTACATTGATAATGACTTTCATGGTCGTCTCTCGATTATCATCAATGTACTGATATGCCTTCAGGTAATCCTTGAACGCAAACGTCTTGGAGATCAGCGGTCTTAAATGTACTTTACCTTCGTTCACGAGACGGATTCCATCCACATAATCATCGTGACGATACATCATCGTACTCTTGATATCCAGTTCATGATCGTTTGCCACAGCGAGATCAACCTCAGCCATGCCTGCAAATACAGCGACCAATACGATCACGCTGCCTTTTCTTGCATATTTGATTGCCTGTCCCATCGTGATATTATTTCCGGCACAGTCATAGATGACATCTGCCTTATCCGGTCCGAAAGCCTCGATCATGGCATCTCCAAAATCCTTTTCCTTTGTGTTCACACATACATCGATGCCGCACTCTTTTGCCTTAGCAAGGCGGAGATCACTGACATCTGTGATCATTACTTTGGCAGCGCCCATTCCCTTGGCGGTCTGTGCTACAAGGTTTCCGATCGGACCTGCACCGATGACTGCAATATTCATTCCGGTTACATCACCCATCTGCTTTACGCCATGTACCGCAACTGCAAGCGGCTCGATCATAGCACCTTCCTCGTAGGACATGTCTTCCGGAATCGGCGTAACCTTGGAAGCATCGACTGCAAAATACTCAGATGCTGTACCGGTTGTCTGGAATCCCATAACCTTTAATTCTTCGCAAAGATTATACTTTCCATGTCTGCACGGATAACAGTGTCCGCAATATACCTGCGGCTCGATGGTAACTTTCTGGCCGACCTTAAAATCCTTTACATCCTTGCCAAGCTCCGCAATCTCTCCAGATACCTCATGTCCCTGTGTTACCGGATACTTTGTGAAAGGATGCTTTCCATGATAGACATGAATGTCTGATCCACAGATTCCGATGTTCATAATCTTGACCAATACCTGATCATCCTTTACCTCCGGTACTGGTACCTCTCTAAATGTAATTTCTCCTGGATTTGTCATAACCTGCTGTAACATAATTGTTTCCTCCTTTAATTGTTTTTTATATTTTATCTTTTATAAAATGTTTTATTAAAGTAATTACATTATTGTTCCAACAAGTTAATTTGTCAATGCTTTTTTATCGATTTTACGCTTTGCACAATTTTTCGATTTACAATTTATGCAAATATCACATAGGAGAGTTTTTCAAGTCATCACGACAATCGCCAAAGTTTCATATTGACACCTAGACACATTGCTTTGCACCAATAAAAAAGCCCTCCCTACCGACAATCCGGTAAGAAGAGCTTCTATCGTTTTCTATTCCGCTTTATTACAAGTTCATCACATATTCATAAAAGAATTGCTTTGCAACGCCTGCTGCCGACGCCTCCTTCTCGTAAGTACAATTCTTCAGATACGATACATCGTGCTCGAACTTATTATACTCCATCACTTTTTCGCCAAGAGGGATCCTGTATTCCGGCAAAACGCCACCAACATCTCCACCTAAAATGATGTCCATATCATATGCCATCCGCAGGTTCGAAATCAGTATCGCAAGATAATCCAGATACTTATCCCATTTACGAACAGCCGCCTCTTCTCCATTTCGAAGCTGCTTTACAAAATCCTCAAGCGAGATCTCATTGTCATTCGTCAGAACACTTGCCGCACAATACGCATCCGCGCATCCATCCTTTCCACAGTAGCAGGTTCTTCCGCCAGGTACAAGGATCATGTGTCCAAACTCACCCGCTTTCTGGTTCCTGCCTCGAAACAGTTTTCCGTCAATGCAGAACGCGCCGCCAAGCGTATGGTTTAAGGACAGATAGATTGCATCCTTATATTTCTGCGGATTCTCTGCAAGCATTGCAGCATTCGCATCATTTTCAAAATATACCGGCACATCGAACGCCTGCTTAAGAAAGCGCAGACTGTAATTTTCAATCTGCAGAGCATGTGATTTCAGTACAATCTGCTCCTTCTGGTCGATAATGCCAGGAATTGCAATACCGATTCCGATCAGATTCACTTCTTCTGCATCTTCCGAAAGAAATTCTTCCACACACTGTTTTAACTGACCGCAATAAGAGAGATCCGAAGAGAATTTCAGGCGGATTCGTTTGATCTTCTCGATTTCATATCCAAGATTTACAAGCACCATCTCCAGATGATTCGCAGAAATCACCACTCCCACCGCATGACAATAATGCGGATTGATTCCGATACTTTTGGCCTTCCTTCCACCGGTGGATTCATACTCACCATTTTCCACAACCAGATTCTTTGCAATCAGATCATTAACATTGGTCAGCACGGTAGGCATACTCAGGTTTAACTCTTTCGCAAGTTCTGCCTTGGAAGTATCCTGATGGTTTAATAGATACTGAATGATTTTCGATCTTGTTGCATTTTTCTTCTCTGCTTTTATCGCCATAGCGCCCTCTCTTTTATAAAACAGTTTATAAAAGCATTATATACTCTTTATCTGCATATGTAAATATAAGATTTTCGAACCCTTCCTCTTTCCTTCTAAAAAAGCCTCTCTCAAAATTTACTTCTGAGAGAGGCTTTCTTCCCTGCCAATTCAATCATTTGGCATACGAAATCTCAATCCTACTGGATATCCGTCACCTTGTAATCCTGATCCTCAACCGCCTTCTTTAACACATCATCGACAACCTCGCTCTCAAGAATTACCTCTGCGGTGCCGCTCTCGTGGCTGACCTTTGCTTCCTTTACCTCTGCAAGTGCCTCGAGCGCTTTCTTCACTCTTGCCTCGCAGTGTCCGCACATCATACCTTCAATCTTCATTGTCTTTGTCATAGTGTTGTCCTCTCTTTCTCCGTTTATTTCCTCTTTGCTCTCTTGATTTATCGCAACCACACTGGTTTTGCCCACTGTGCTTGTTTCACTTATATGTCTTCTCTCCGCTCTTCCCGGCTGATGCATCTTAAACAGATTCAGTCGCAATGCATTCGTCACGACGCAGAAGCTGGATAAACTCATCGCAGCTGCGCCAAACATTGGATTCAGCTTAATATGGAAAAGTGGATACCACAAACCGGCCGCTAGCGGAATTCCAATCACATTGTAGAAAAATGCCCAGAACAGATTCTCGTGGATATTGGTCAGCGTCGCGCGGCTCAAACGGATGGCTGCCGGGACATCGCTTAAGCGGCTTTTCATCAACACAACATCCGCCGCATCAATCGCAACATCCGTTCCGGCGCCGATCGCGATACCGGTGTCCGCACTGGTAAGCGCCGGGGCATCGTTGATGCCATCTCCAACCATCGCAACCTTGCCCTGTTCCTTCAGTTTCCGGATTGCGCTCTCTTTGCCATCCGGCAAAACGCCTGCGATCACTTCATCCACGCCGGCCTGCGCACCGATTGCACGCGCCGTCTTCTCATTATCTCCCGTGATCATGACCACACGGATTCCCATATTGCGAAGTGCTGCGACTGCTTCCGCCGAATCTTCCTTGATCGTATCCGCCACAGCGATCATTCCGAGAAGCTTATCCTCTTCCGCAAAAAGCAATGGTGTCTTGCCCTCCTCGGAAAGTCTCTCAGCTTCCGCCTTGATTTCATCCGATACACTGACCTGACTGCTCATATATTTTAAGCTTCCACCAAGCAGTCTGCGGTCTCCGAGCATCGCTTCTAGTCCGTTTCCTGACAAAGCATGAAAATCCGTAACCTGACCATAAGACTGCTTGATTTCATCGACATAACGCATGATCGCCGTTGCAAGTGGATGCTCGCTTCTTGCTTCAAGTGCTGCCGCAAGTGACAACAATTCCGCCTCGCTTCTTCCCTCTGCCGGAAGCACATCTGCCACTTTCGGCTCGCCGCTTGTGATTGTTCCCGTCTTGTCCAAAGCGACAATCTGTGTCTTACCTGCATTTTCCAATGATACGGCATTCTTAAATAAGATTCCGTTTCTTGCACCCATGCCATTTCCGACCATGATGGCAACCGGAGTTGCAAGTCCAAGTGCACACGGACAGCTGATGACAAGCACAGAGATTCCTCTCGCCAAAGCGAATCCGATGGTCTGTCCCGCAAGCAGCCAGCCGATAATCGTAATGACCGCAATCGTGATAACTGCCGGAACGAAAATGCCGGAAACTTTGTCTGCAATCTTTGCGATCGGCGCCTTCGTTGCAGCCGCGTCGGATACCATCTGAATGATCTGTGCCAGTGTGGTATCTTCGCCGACACGCGTTGCTTCGCAGCGGAGGAAACCCGACTGATTGACCGTTGCCGCGCTGACTTTATCACCGACCGTCTTGTCAACCGGAATGCTCTCTCCGGTCAATGCCGACTCATTAATAGCGCTGTCTCCCTCGATGATCACGCCATCCACCGGAATATTCTCTCCCGGCCGTACTACAAAGATATCGCCTTTTACCATCTCATCGATCGATACGGTCACTTCCTGTCCGTCCCGAACGAGGGTTGCAGTCTTTGGGGCAAGCTGCATCAGGCTTTTTAACGCGTCCGTTGTCTTTCCTTTCGAATGTGCCTCGAGCATCTTGCCGACCGTGATCAGCGTGAGGATCATCGCCGCCGACTCAAAATAGAACTCATGCATATACGACATGACTGCATCCATGTCGCCACGCATCTGCGCATCGGTCATCGCAAAAAGCGCATATGTGCTGTATCCAAACGATGCTCCGGCGCCGAGTGCCACGAGCGTGTCCATATTCGGAGATCCGTGGAGCAGGCTTTTGAAGCCACTTACGAAAAACTTCTGGTTAATGACCATGATGATGATGGTCAAAAGCATCTGCAGAAGTCCCATCGCCACATGGTTGTCCGCCATCACTGCCGGGAGCGGCCAGCCCCACATCATATGTCCCATTGAAAAATACATAAGTACGATTAAAAATACGAGTGATGCAATCAGGCGTTTTCTAAGGATCGGTGTCTCATGGTCGCGGAGTGCTTCCTCCGCTTCTGCATAAGTTCCACCTTGTGCAGTATGTCCACCTTGTTTATCCGATCCGCCACCCTTGACTGAAGCGCCATATCCGGCTTCTTCGACCGCCGTGATAATCTGCTGATCCGTGGCACTTCCCTCCACGCCCATGGAATTCGTCAGCAGGCTCACCGAGCAGCTTGTAACACCCGGCACCTTGCCGACAGCCTTCTCGACACGCGCCGAACATGCTGCACAGCTCATGCCGGTTACATTGTATTGTTTCATATTCTCATTCACCTCTACCTTTTCATTATTGGAACGCTTGTCATATCTTTCGTCCCATGGGCGATACATCAGAGATGTACCGCAGTTTAGGCGATACATCAGAGATGTACCGCAGTTATTTCATCAGTTTCTGTAGCATTGTCACAAGTTCGTCGATCTTCTCATCTTCTCCGTTGCGGATTCCATCTGCTACACAAGTTCGGATATGCTCCGCGAGAAGTGCTTTATTAAAACTGTTCAGTGCCGCATTCGCCGCCGCAACCTGTGTGATGATGTCCGGACAATAACAGTCCTTCTCCACCATCCCCCTGATGCCGCGGATCTGTCCCTCGATACGGCTTAACCGGTTCATCAAATCCTTGCGTTCCTTGTCGGAACGATCCTTTTTCTTACAACAATGACAAGTGTTCTCATTTTCCATTCGGATTATGCCTCCTTTTGAATGCATATCCATTTACGATATGCGTGAAACATTTGCGCCAAAATACCCTACATGGGTATCTTTTTCGATTGCTAGTATATACCCCTGTAGGGTATTTTGCAACTACCTTTTTTCTCATTAAGTAAATTTAGTAAAAGTGAAAGAAACTCCTAAGAAAAACCTTCTCTAGAATATAAAAAAGAACCGCCTAAAAAGACGGTTCATACCACTACTACTGCTATTTAAGAATAGAAAGCATTTGTTGTGCTTTAGCAATCGTTTCTTTATCAAAATCTTTCTCCCAAAGCTGTTCAGGTGATTCTCCATTTCTAAGACGTCGAGCAGCTTCTATCAAAAGATCCTGACCTTGTTCTATCCCCTGCTTGATACCCTTTCGTTCTATTCTCTCTGCCACATCACACATATTCTGCACCTCCTTAAAATCGTCTGACTTAAGTACATCCTCATATCGATGATCTTTTGCAATTACACTAAGAAGTTTTAATACTTCATCAACATGCCTTATCTTGGTTTTGTCATCCGGTACATATTCTGGATTCTTTCTCTTATTTGCAAAAAATCGTGCCACAACACCAAAATCACTTTTAAACTTCGAAATGGTTTCTTCCGAAAGCCATGCTATTTCAAACACATGAATCTTGTAATCATTCACATATTCCTCTAATCCGATTGGAATATTAACAAAACTTTTAAGGTTTTTCGGTACATTCCAGTGTTTTGAACCAAAATATAATACAATTGTCACTACAGGAATAATCGTATCATTTTCTTTTTGCAGCTGACTTCTATAATTTGCCCCATCATAGCCTATCGCGCGAAAAGGCATAAATTTATAGACCTCTGTCTGATTTTCATATCCGATGAGCGCCAATTTAATGTTGTAAGGCATCCATATTTTTGCAACATCTCTTTCCTGTTCATGTACCTTTGTATCATCCGCTTTGTACATAGAATAAACCGAAGAATTTCTTAAATCGTTAGGTTTAATTCGTTCTTTTCCTTGAAACAAAAGTACATTGGCAATATCCGCAAAAACATCATTGTAATCTTCCAGAATTTTTTCTGTTACATCCTTTGTCCCCATTCGTTGTATTGTCTCCTTCCCTCACCATACAATAATTTCATAAGCAAGGGAAAGCCAACTTCAACGTTTTATGTGAGTGTATTATAACACGCTTCAAAGCAAATTCCAATTCTCTTACATGTGAGATATCGCTTTGCCTTAATGACCTTCCCCATCCTATTCCATATTCAATTTTAAAACTCATGGTATTGCAAACACCGAAAATTCAATAGTGCTTAAAACGATTTGTTCAGTCACATCATCCCCGACTGAATAGATTTGTCTGAGTTTTTGTAGACTTAGATTAATATATAATGGGATTTCTGTCAACCCGAATTTGCAATTCGAAGGAGATAAGCGTATGATTGACCTGAACAAACATCAAGGAGGCTTTATTTATGAAAATAAGAACCAAACAAATTACCGTGACTGCGATCATGCTTGCGATCTGCATCCTTAGTCAGTTTTTTAAGAACCTGAGCGTATACATTACAGGTCCGATCATCAACGCGGCACTCATTCTGACTGTTTTATATGCCGGAACCGTATGCGGCGTCATCTTAAGTATCATCACCCCGATTACATCCTTTTTCATCACCGGAAGCCCGATTATGGCAGCCATTCCGGCAATGTTCCCGTGTATTATGATCGGAAATATCATCTTAGTTCTGTGCGTCGGACTTCTTCACACGAAATTCGGTGCGAAAGCAGGACTTCCCGTATCGATTGGAATCGGTGCCGTGTTGAAAGCAGTTTTCATGGGAATCTTAATTTCTCTGATCATTCTTCCGACATACCTTCCGGTAAAAATGCAGCCGATGCTTCACGTCTTACAGCTTCAATTCTCGCTGACGCAGCTGATTACAGCAATCATCGGCGGTGTATATGCTGTCATTATTGCAGCAGTGCTGAAGAAAACAAACTTTTAAAATATTTTTTATCAACCAAAAACAAAGACCTTTGACAACTATCTTGTGTTGCCAAAGGTCTTTCATCTTTCCACAGTAAATCCAAACAGCATGTTCATCAAATTAATATAAAACTTCATCGAATTGTATCCAAAATGCTATGAAAAATTTAAAACAGTTCAATACTCATAGTCGCTGTTCAAAACATAGAAATGGCTGCTCATACAGTTCACAACTCCCTACCTGTGAGAAATGCAGATGCGCATACGAGCGAACCGCCTTCTGATTATCCCGGTTAACCAGGTAATGAATACTCTTCCTGCCTCTCTCTTTGAGAACCGACATCGCATACTGTATCATCTCTCGGGCAATTCCCTGATTCTGATAGTCTTTTCGCACCGCGAGACGTGCCACTTCACCTCCCGGCTGCAATTCTGCAGTCCAACATGGAAGCTTCTCCACATTCTCATCCTCATCGATAGAAATTGCTGCAACAATCTCTCCTGCCTCATTTTTCATAGCAAACAACGCGTCACGACTCAGATCATACGTGATATCCTGTCGTTCCGGGTAATGCTCATCCCATGCACAGAATTCCTGTCCTAACTGCGCTTTGTACAGACGAAGTATTTCTTCCGCATCGCCACTTACAGCCTTTGTGATTTCTAAATTTCCATCATTGTTGATCATTTCAGGCAATTCTCCTTTTCACTTTGCTTTTACCGCAACCAAAATACTCGTTCGAATCGGAACAGTTCCGTTTTCAGAGCGTAACATCCTCAGTTTGAAATATAAGTCCAAACCAATTTTCTTTCAACTTACATTCCAAGTACAATCTGTATCAGTCGCTTGTCCAGCTTCAACGTTGCATTCCATGGATTCAGAATAACTCCGTTTATCTGTTCCTCATTGATTGCCATGTGGAAAAGTTGTTCGATGTCCGCAAGAAATGTGGACATCACGCTGTCGCTTCCGCGCACTTCTTCCTCGAAGCTGGTGAAAGCCGACCACCACACACTTCCGTCATCAGTCTTTATTGCCTGAAGGCGCATCTGTCCGTCCGCCTTTGGCGCATCAACTGCAACGATCAACTGACCCTTGTCGCGCATTCTTCTTCGCACAACGGTGAGTGCATGTGCGAGTAATTCCTCGGATGGATTCTGCTGCAAGGCTTTGATTGCCGATTCTATTTTTTCGTTTCCCTGCAACCCCTCATCAGTCTGCAAGTGCTGCCCTTCTGTATTTCCCATGCTTCTTTTGTTCCCCGGCTTTCCTATCACTTTCTGCTTTTTATCAATTTGTCCTCGATACTTCATCCTATTCGTCATCAGATTTTCACTAAATCGAATCTACAATCTGGTGAAACTCTGATGTACTGCCACACAATTTGAAGTACGATTAATTTTGATATTTCTTATACAACCGTTCAAACGCCGCAAACGATCTCTGGATCATATCGTAATCCACGCAATAGGAGATACGTGCATAACCAGGACATCCGAATCCGGTTGCAGACACGATCAGCAGATTCTCTTCCTTTGCTTTCTCGCAGAATGCGTCCGCGTCCGGCTCAAGTGTCTTTACAAACATATAGAAAGCGCCCTGTGGTTTAAAGCACTCGTAACCGATCTTCGTCAATCCGTCATAAAGCAGGTCACGATTTTTCTTATATAATTCCACATCTCCGGTCTGTCCCACGCAGGAATCGATCACTTTCTGGAACATGCTCGGCGCACACACATAGCCTAAAGCACGACCCGCTCCGGCGATTCCCGCGTAAACGATCTTGCTCTCGGTCACTTCATCCGGCACAAGCACATAACCGATACGCTCACCCGGCAGAGACAGTGACTTACTGTAAGAGTAGCAGACCAAAGTATTGGCATAATATTTTGTCACATATGGCACATCCACGCCATCGTATGCGATCTCACGATACGGCTCATCCGCGATAATAAAGATTGGTGTGCCGTTTTCCTCAGATTTCTTTGTCAGCAAAGCTGCCAGTTTCTGAATCGTCTCCTCAGAATAGACAACGCCGGACGGATTATTCGGAGAATTGATGATCACACCCTTGGTGTGCTTGCTGATTGCTTTCTCCAAAGCATCAAAATCAATCTGAAAATCGCTTGTGTGTGGCAGAACAACAACAAGGTTTGCGCCGTTGGCTTCTACGAAAACGCGATACTCCGGGAAAAACGGAGCGATGGTAATAAACTCGTCCTCTGGGCTTGTCGTAAGTGCCTTAAAGCAAAGTGACAATGATGCAGCCGCACCCATTGTCATATAGAAATTGTCTGCCTTAAAACTGGTTTTGTATGTCTTGTTCAGATAATCAGCGATCGCCTGTCTGGTCTCTGCATCTCCCTGTGCGGAAGTGTAACCATGCAATGAAATACTGTCCAATGTATGTGTCAGTTCACGCACCGTCTCATTCACACAGTCTGGTGCCGGAACGGTCGGATTTCCCAAAGAGAAATCATAGACGTTCTCTGCGCCGACCTCTACTGCACGCTTTTTTCCATATTCAAACAGTTCGCGGATTGCGGAACGCTGACTTCCTAATTTGTACATATCTTCTGCTACGATCATAATTGTATCCTCCTTTTCCCACTTCTCTTCTCAGTGGGACATTTTCGCTATTTTTTCGGTCTCTAGCCCCGCTAATTTTTCCCCGCGGGGCCTAAAGCGCATTTTATATCTATTTTCGCCCCGATTCCACGTTTACCACTTCAGTCTAAATCGTATTTTATCTATCATTTCGCCCCGGTTCATCTTTTCAGCGGGGCTCAAATCACATTTTACTTATCTTTTCGCCCCGACAGGTATGCTTCGTACTCCTGCCGGCTCAGCCGCTCGATCTCCTGTCGCAGATTCTCTGCCGACATGCGAAGCGCGCCCTGACTCATAACGGTCAGCTGCTCAAGTCCATCGTTTGTCGCGACCGTGACACGGTACTTATGCCCGATCTCATGCACAGTCCGCTCGATATACGCATCGGCCGTCTCATCCGTCTTCGTGTAAACGACATCCAGATTGTGGTATTTCTGCTTTGCACCCGGATGCTCCTTGCGCTTATACGCATCGAACACGACGAGCACCGGACAGCCTTTGTATCCCCGATAATTGCTCAGAATATCCAGCAATTTATCGCGCGCCGAATCAATGTTCACACGAGAAAGTTCATTCAGATCCTTCCACGCAAATATAATATTGTATCCGTCCACGATCAGATACTCCTCCTGCGGACCGCGCGCCGGGTAGATCGGATTGCCCTTCTTATCGTACTTGACCACGTTCGGCTTGGACTCATTCGTCTTCTTTTTCATCCACTTGCGCCGCTCCTGATCCTCGACATCCTCGCGGCTCATTCCGAACTCTCTTGCGTAAATCTGCTGCAACTCCTTATCAAGCTCCCAGCTTGTCTGACTTTTCGCCTCATTCGGCTTCTTCACACCTGCATACGTGCCACCCGGACCGAAAGTCTGATCCGCAGTATCATAGAAAAAGCCATCCTCCGGCTTCTCCCCGTCATGCTCATAAACATAATCCAGATGCATATAATCCGGCACCTGATCCCATGGTACAATAAATCCCGCGCCGTGCGCACAGAACACGGAACCGGTCGGGTTCGCCGTATCCGCCTCGCTGTCATAACCGATCCGCGCCACCACTTCCTCACTGTTGTGGCAGACATCGTATCCCGCAAGTTCCAGTGTCAGATGCCCCAGCCCCTTCGTATAAGCGTGGACGCTCGTATTGTAATCCTGCATCGTTGCAACCGGTGCCGTACCATGCAGAATCGCCATATCCGTTCCCGGAACAAACTCCGGCGTATCAAACTTACCAAAACGTTGCCTGAGATCCGTCATTGCCCGTCCCACTGCATCCTGCGGCACTTCAAGCGTAAACGCATATATCGGTTCGAGAAGTACGCTCTCCGTCGACTTTAATCCCTGCCTGATCGCGCGGTACGTTGCCTGACGGAAATCTCCGCCCTCCGTGTGCTTGGTATGTGCGCGTCCGGTCAATATCGTGATCTTCACATCGGTCAAAGCCGAGCCCGTAAGCACACCCGGATGTTCACGCTCCATAATATGTGTTGCGATCAGTCGCTGCCAGTTGAGATCCAGAATATCCTCACTGCAGTCACTCGCAACCTCGATGCCACTGCCCGGTTCTCCTGGTTCCAGTAGCAGATGCACCTCCGCATAATGGCGTAGCGGCTCAAAATGTCCTACGCCCTCAACCGGCTTTGCGATTGTCTCCTTATAGACGATATTACCTTGTCCAAACACAACGACCACACCGAACCGATCCTTGATCAGTTGTGTCAGCACCTCGATCTGCACCTGTCCCATCATCTGCGCGTGAATCTCCTGCAATTGCTCGTTCCAGACAATATGCAGCTGCGGATCCTCCTCCTCGAGCTGCTTGAGCTTTCCCATCATCTCAACCGGATTGACATCCTGTGGCAGTCCGATCCGGTAGCTGAGTACCGGCTCGAGCACCGGAACACTTGTTGTCTTCTCGTTCCAAAGCCCCTGCCCCGGATACGTTGCTGTCAGTCCCGTCACCGCACAGACCTCCCCCGCAGCAACCGCATCTGCGGTATCATATTTTTCTCCCGAATACAAACGGATCTGGTCGGCTTTTTCCTCAAGCCCATCATAGGAGATCCGCTCCTTCACCTTCAGGCTTCCTCCGGTCACTTTCAGATATGTCAGGCGTACGCCGCGACTGTCCCGTCCGATCTTGTACACGCGCGCCGCAAGCTCCCGTGGATACGTCCTAGTCTTCGTATACCCGCGCAAAGCGTCAAGCAGATGTTCCACGCCCTCCAGTTTCAGCGCCGATCCATAAAAGCACGGAAACACAAGCCGCTCCGTCACCGCGTCCACGATGCTCCCCTGTCCAATACTTCCGGAATCCATATATTCCGTCAAAAGTTCTTCCTTGCATACCGCAAGATCCTCGTAAAAAGCCTCATCCGGCTGCCCGCCGCCACAGTATGGCTCCAACGTAAAATCCACACAGCCGTCCGAGAGTTCTCTTTTAAGCTGCGCCTGTACTGCCTCATGGTCAGCACCCGCAAGATCCATCTTATTAATAAACAGCAACGTTGGAATATGATAGTGGCGCAGAAGCCTCCAGAGTGTGCGGGTGTGTCCCTGCACACCGTCCGTTCCACTGATGACAAGAATTGCATAATCAAGCACCTGAAGCGTGCGCTCCATCTCCGCGGAGAAATCCACATGACCCGGCGTATCAAGAAGTGTGATGTCTCCCATCCGCGCCTGCTTAGAAAAAATCGTGATACCACGCTGCCTTTCCTGCGCATCATTGTCCAGATATGCATTCTGATGGTCGACACGTCCGACGCTCTTGATCTGTCCACTCGTATAAAGCATCGCCTCTGATAAAGTTGTCTTACCTGCATCTACATGCGCCAAAATTCCAAGTACCACGTATTGTATCTCCCTACACCGTCGTATTCACACCATTGATCGTCGCATGCTCATCGTCCCTCATCGGAATGACCAGACACTTCTGTCCGTCAATCATCTGCGACTTGATCTGCGATGCCTTCTCCGGCTTCACGCGAAGTACAACATCGTATGTCTTCGTCTCCGCAATATAATTATCAATCTCTTCCTGCTTCTCGATCAGCTGCGACGTGCGCTCCTTGAGCTCATCATCCTTCTGTGTCAGCTGCACCGTCAAATTGCCAACCTGATCCTCAAGCGCCAGCTTCTCCACACGAAGCTCATTCTGTGCCAACGCCTTTGTATCGATCACATGCTCCGCAACCGGCGGCTTCTCGCCGAAAGCCTCATCCACCGACTTCTCGATGCGTGATGCCTTCTCCTCGGAGATCTCGCTGTCCGCAAGAAGCTTTGTAACCACTTCTTTGTCAAGCATAAACACGTCTTCATCCGAATCGTGTGTCTCTGCATATTCATCGATCATATCGCTTAAGTTCTGCTGCATATCAAGCAGGACTTCATCGGTATGCTCATCCTCTGCCCCCAGCACATTGCGTACGATGGAATGGAATGCCATCTTCTGCTCCGTTGCTGTGCGTTCAATTCCGCATCCGAGTCCGTTTGCCATAAACTCTGAATGTGGCTCCTTCGTATTCTTGGTATAGAACAGTGTCGAGTGAATATCTGTGCTTCGGTCATTGAATGCCGGGAATAAGAATGCGGTATCCACCGCTCCGACTACCCAGTCACGCACGCGCGGTCCGATACGGTGCTCATCCTCCAGAAATCCAAGCCCCGGCTTGGAGAGATCCACCGGACAGATCGCACAGATCAGGTATTCATACACTTCCTCCGACTCATCCAGGTTGTTGTTATCACTTGTTCTTGTCATAACATCATATGCATCATGGAACAGAACGATCAGATAGTTTCCAGTGTGATCAAACGTATCAATCACAAGATCATAGAACGTATCCAGTAAATTTTCATCTTCCAGCTTGCTCGCACGAAGTGCCATCAGAATCTGCTGTCTTCCTCCAACTTCTTCCTCCTCAATCGGGAAATGCAGCTCGAGCAGATTGTTGCCGAGGGTTCCGGATAATGCCTTATTGGCGATCTCCAGGTATTTATAATATTCATCATCTTCCAGATTTAAGAACGTATTTGCGAACTTGCAGATCTTATTGTGATTGCCGTCCACATAGCAGCCGCAGACCTTGGTAAATGTCGCAGCATCCTTCTTAAATCTTCGTTTCAGTTCCAGTACTTCTTTTTTATTCATATCGCTTTCTGTTGCTTTCTCCTCATTTATTACCTCTGACAAATTCTCATTCTTTATCCGTCAGTCTCATTTCATTCTTTGTAGGGTTCCTATACGAATCAGCCCTGCATCTGTTCCTTAATCCGGTGATACAATTCCAGAAATTCCGCCTCGACATCCTTCATCGGCTGCACCTCATAAGATGGATTCCCCATCATAACCGGTTCCACTGGAAAAAGCTTTTCTCCCATAAAATGATCAAACTCATAATAAAGGCAGGCATCGTCGATATTCTTGACCAATACTGCCTCCTCGCCCTCCGGCACATAGCCGAGGAACTTGTGATAGATCATATTCTGCAGCTGCTCCTCAATCTGCAGATACATCGTCATATTCTTCTTCACCGGACGGGTCACATCCGCAAGATATGCCTCGCTTCCGTCGTGAAGCAGACATGCCAACGCCACCTCCGGCACATAATTTCTCGCCATTGCCTCACGACAGCACTGGATGCAATGCTGACCCACCGAGAAAAATTCCGGAAAATGTCCGTTCGCACGCACCATCATCGAGAGAGCATGCGCAATGTCCTCGATGCAAAGCTTGTCCTCCTCCGGTTCAAATGTATTAAATTGAACTTTTGTGTAAGTTGTCATGCAATCTTTCATTATTATCCCTCTCCACAACCATCAACCATGCTATCGCAATTACCAACTCAGCACCTCCGCGCCATCTTCTGTGACGAGAACCATAATCTCCCACTGTGCGGAAGGTAATCCATCCTCGGTGTATACCTCCCAGCCATTCTCGTCGTCAATATAGATTTCAACATCGCCCATATTGACCATCGGCTCGATCGTAAAGATCATTCCCGGAACAAGAAGCATCTCAGTGCCCTTCTTGGAATGATAGCCAACCCAAGGCTCCTCATGGAATTTGAGTCCTACTCCGTGTCCGCCAATTTCACGAACGATCGTATAGCCATTTGCGTAAGCATGATCATGGACTGCCTGTCCCATATCTCCGAGGAATCCCCACGGACGGACTGCTTCGAGTCCCTTATAGACACATTCTTTTGTTACCTCAACGAGGCGCTTTTTCTCAGGGGAAACTTCTCCGATACAGAACATTCTCGAAGAATCCGAGAAATATCCGTTAAGAATTGTGGAACAATCCACATTGACGATATCGCCTTCCTTCAGAATGACATCCTCCGATGGGAATCCGTGGCACACCTGCTCGTTGACAGATGTACAGACACTGTACGGATATCCTTCATAATTGAGCGGTGCCGGGATGCCTCCCATGCTCGTCGTCATATCGTAGACGATCTTATCGATCTCCGCGGTACTCATACCCGCGTGAATATTTTTCTCTATGTAGTCAAGTACCGCAACATTGATCTTGGCGCTCTCCTTGATTCCCGCGATCTGATCCGCGTTCTTGATCAGATCTCTTGTCGGCACCCGATGTCCTTCCTGTGCAAAACGCGCGATCTTGTCATCAAAAGCAGCATGACACACCTTGTACTTCTTGCCACTTCCACACCAACACGGATCATTTCTTCCAATTTTAACTGACATTTTCTTATCTTCTTTCTATATCACTATATTTTCGCATGCTGTCAAATGATGGCATGCTTCTATCATGCAAGGGACTCTCATTCGAAAATCCTCTAACATTTCATCGCTCAATCATTATTTTATGAATACTGTAAGGTAATGGATCCAACGCCAAGCCGCTTGACTACGTTCTTGTTGATCGAGTAATCCTGCTTCTCAAGAAGCCTGGTGTACGCATCTCCGGAAAAATCATAGTCCTCATACGAAGCCCCTTCCATCTGTGCATAGATGGATTGGTATTTCTCAGCATAAGCAATCCGCCGCATCGTCTCTGCGATGTCTGCTTCCTGCACACCAAGAAGCACATCCTTCCCATCTTCCACCAGATCCTGCCAGAACTCGTTCGTCCGCGCCTTTAGTGTCTGCGTCTCGTCATCCGTCAACTCAATTTCTTCCTGCATTGCCATCTCATAGAACACTTCATCATGAATCGCCATCTGGATGACCGCATTGCGGGCAGCTGCATAGACATACGTCTTATTCAGGCGAATTCCCCAGTATTTCTTCGGATGCTCCGCATCATAGGCAAACGCCTGCTTCTCCACTTCCGCTTCCTCGTATGCCACATAGAAAGCAATCTCTCTAAGCGTAAGCTTCGTTCCATTGACAGAGGCCGCAACCTTATCCAGCGACTCTGTATATACCAGCTGCTGCCGCTGCTTCGTCTGCCACGAAGAGCCGATGCTGATTCCCACTATGATCAAGAGCAGTATGATCGTAAAAATCCACGATCGTTTTCTTCTTGCAGACCTCGTCGATTTCTCCATAAATTATACCAATCTACGGATCGCAAGGATCGTGTGACAATTTACCGATCTGCCCTCCGTAATTCCGGCACGTGTTGACTGTGCCTCCACGATCGTGCCATTGCCAACACAGATTGCTACATGACCCGGATATACAATAACGTCTCCCGCCTGAATATTCTGGTAGGAAACCGGCTGTCCGACGGTTCTAAACGCCTGTGAGTAACGCGGCGTGCTGATTCCAAAATGTGCATATACCTGATGTACAAAACCAGAACAATCTACACCGTTGGTCAGACTGTTACCGCCCCAGACGTATGGATTACCAACAAACTGACGCGCATAAGCAACAATATCCGCTCCGCTGACATTGGTCGCATTGGACGGATTATAAGAAGGATCATTTAAGTAAGAATCATTACCGAAACCACCACTTGATCCTGATCCACCACCCTGATAATTGCTTGCAGCCTGCTGCGCAGCCGCCGCTTCCTGGGCCTGCACGATGGCAGCCTGCTTCTCATAGGTTTTCTGATATTCTGCTGCCTGCGCCTTGGCATCCGCGAGCTGCTGCTTATAATTTTCTTTCTGCTTCTCAAGCTTGGCAACTGCAGTCTCTAATTCGCCCTGCTTTGCATCGTATTCATCCTGTAAAGCGAGGAGGTTATTCATATCATCCGCAAGTTGCTCCGTCCAGTCCGTTACCTGCTGCACCGCCGCCTGATAACTGTCCATCAGGTCCCGATCCGACTGGTAGAGATCACTGACATACTCAATACGATTGAGCATATCGGAGATTCCATCCGATTCAAGAATGGCTGTCCAAAGCGAATTGTCTGTACTATTCTCATACATATACTGAATCCGAAGCTTCATGGATTTATACTGCTTGGCTTCCACTTTCTGCGCTTCCTTCAGTTCCTTGTTCGCCTGCTCAACCTCCGCCTGCTTGTCCTCAATATCCTTGGCAAGTGCTTTCTGTTCTGCAAGCAGCTTGTTCAGCTTGTTGGACGCCGTCTTAAGTTCTGCAACATTCGTAGCCTGATCGTCCTTGATATCCGAAATCTGGTCATTGGTCTTCTCTAAGTTTTTCTTCGCCTCATCACGCTTCTGCTTCGCCGTCTTGGCATAAGTGTCAACCGGTGATACATACGCTGCCCCCGCTGCCAGTGAAACTGCCAGTGATAAGACTGCGATCGAAGAATACAGACGACCTCTTATTTTCTTTGCTTTCTTTGTTCTATGTATTGATAAACGCATATCTTCCTCCTATCATCCTAATGTACCCCTTTATTTTGTCACAAATTCCAACTTTTTTCCACTGGTTTTTATTAGTATTTACAGTTTTTTCACAAATAAGTGTGCGCTTACAGCAAAACGGACCCGGGCGATAAAGCCCGGATCCGTTACTCGAGAATTTCCATCAATTATCCTGAAGCGTATCATACTTCATGATCCACACTTCATTCAGTTTTCCGGACGAATAGTCCAACTCGATACTCGTCGAATATCCATGATCAAAAAGCCACTTATAATAACCGTAATCGCCATCGATATACGCCTCCGTTACGTCGGCTCCAAACACATCCACAGCATCCGCAAGCGTTGTTCCAAATCCCAGTCCTCCGACAAGCGCAAGATCAACATTATCATATCCGTTGATCGTAATACCTCCAATGATACCATCCTGAACTTTCTGATCCTTACTGCTCGTGTTATAGATAAAAAGCGTTCCGAGATATTCATCCGTCAGTCTGCTGTAATAAGCATATCCATAAGAATTGTTTGCCTCGGTCATCTCATCCAGATCTTCATCCTGTAGATAGAAGCCTGCTTCCATAAAATCCTGAACCGGCATCGGAAGCGTGATGTCCGCTCCCATCAGACGAAACGAATTGAATCCCTCCACAAGATCCACATATCCGCCCTCAAGGTCATTGACCTCGGCATCCGCAATAATTGCAGAATCTGTATCTTCCTTGTCTTCGCTATCATCAATCTCGTATTCGTACGACGAACCAGGATTGAGATCCGACGGAAGATTGATGTTGTTCACGATCGATTTCAGATAACCGGATCTCACCGTCAGGAAGCAGACCAAAAGTACAATGATAAAAACGATCAAAGCGATGTCGATTCCGAAAGAAATCCAAAGGAATATCGTTGCAATCTTGCTTTTTTTCAGGAAACCATCCCAATCTCCAATCTGAAAGTCCCGATTCTGCCTGCACGTGTACACACATGCAAGAACGGCAAGTACAAGCGGAAGCATTCCCATTCCCCCACCGCAGAACGCTAACAGAATGCCAAATACGATCTCTATAATAGACAATGTCAGTTTTAGTCCATAACGGTTCTGCAGCGGTCTTCCCTTCTTATCCAGCGGAACATTTCCGCGCTGTGCATAGCCATTGTAATCGGTATATCCATTTTGTCCGGCATAGCGATTCTGACCGGCATATCCATTCTGGTCAGCATAACCACTCTGTCCCTCATATCCGCTGCCGTAATTATAATTTGCTCCACCGTATCCCTGATTCGCGGCACTTTCATACCCTCTCTCACTGAATGGTTTTCCATCATTTTCGGAAGCACTATGATACGGCTGACCATTCAGGTTGGTCACGCGCGGATCCGAATAATCTTCAAATCTTTTGTTCTCATTACTATCCATAACTTTCTCCTCTTGTTCTTAGTATCCCTCAATAAACATATCCATTAAAAGTGTATCATTCGCCCATACTTTTGACAATCATCAATTTCTCGCCCGACTGCACCTGTGAAGTCTTTAAGGCATTGGTTCCGATGATCATCTGTTCTGTCGTATGATAGCGCTTCGCAATATTCCACAGAGTGTCCTCCGGCTGCACGATATATCCGGTAATTCCAGGCTGGGCTTCCATCTCTGCGTCATTCAGCGGTTCCGTATCGATCGATACGATATGTCCCGCATAGTTTTCGCGAAATGCAAGCGCCGTAAGAGAGACTGTCGCCTTAATTTCATAACGTTCGTTATCAAGCAGATTCACCTGTAACTGGTCGATTCCCGGATCAATTTCATAAGTGCAGTTTTGCATATTTGCAGAGAGTTCCGGCACATCGATAACCTGTGTGAATGGAATCTGCTCAAAGCAATGCGCCACCGGAAATCCATCATCCGCAGTCGCATAAAGGATATGTACCGACAGAACGCCTTCTGCCCGCAGGCCATTCTCCACCATATCCACACGATCTAAGTCCACGCTACCCTCATACGAACAAAGCTGTAAGATTCTCTCTTTTCCATCCGCAAGCCTCATCTGCTGCGAGATTCGCTGCTTTGCCTCATTTTTCATCATCAGACTTAGGCTTTTGATCGGCATCGTGTGAGGAATAAGCGTCTCTTTTAACGAATAGACATCGGAAAGCATTTTGACCTCTTCCTCTTTCCACACCTTGATATCTATATCAAACACCTGATCCATCTGGAAAGTGCGCATCTCGCCGTCATAGTCCTCTGATGCCTCTAATGTTGTCTCCATCGGTGTCGCGGTAATCCAATACAGGGGCTGTTGTGTATCAACCTCACAGTCCATGGACTCCGTTACTGGAACCATCGTCTCAAACCACTCCAGTTGCCCCTCTGCACTATCATAAAGCACATTTACATACGCTTCCGCGTGCAGCTGGATCCGATTGCCCGCAAGTGTAATCTCTTTATTACGGACATCGACGTTGTAGTAGATCACTTTTCCGATATTCGGGCTCGCGCCCGGCAAAGCCATCTCGTGATGCATACGCAGGATGTCCCTTTTTGATGTCACAAGCAAAAGCATCGGCTGCGTTCGGCTTTGCTGCTGCACATTCGCATCCTCTACTTCCCGGATCAGTTCCTGCTCCTCTAACTGTTCACATACCGCCTGAATACCAATGACCGCGCGCACTGCAAGCTTTCTCGAATTGATTGCGTTAATGCTCAGATCCTCCAGCTTACCACTGAGTCTGACCGTATCAAGTTCTTCGACCTCTTCCATGAAAATCTTCTCTCCGAAGTTCACAGAATCTGTCATTGTCTCTAACTTATTGCCGGTCGCATCGCTCCGGTAAAGCACGGTAAAGGTGAGTTTTCCGGTAACCCACACCGTCTGATTACTGATCTTCGTCTCCTCAAAAGCAACATTTCCCTTCGTATGAATAATTTTAATAATATCAGGCTTGCTGTCTCTGACGATGCAGTCATCATCAAGTGTCACCTGGGTAAAGGCCTTGCTTTTGATGGTGTTCTGTTTTAATTGCTGCGTCTTTAACTCCATAAAAATTCCCTCTCTTCAAACTTCGTATAAAAATACTTATTCAAAGAGAGGGAATAATATTCTTGAAATCTATTCCATTAGCATAACTTCATGCGAATATCCTTTGTAATAATATCCGTATAGCTAAATGACAATAACTGAGGAGAATTTTCCTCACGCTCATCGTCAACCAGTACGGTAAATACGCTTGGATATGCCTTCTGAATTACGCCTTCCTGGATGTCAACCTTGTTACGACCGCGATCCAGCTGAATCATAACTCTGTTGCCACACTGCTGATGAACGGATGCCCGAACCTTGCTAATTTGTGCCTGTTCCATTTTTTGCCTCCTCTATTTTGAGCTTTTATTCCAGATAAATACAATATCTAGTAACTTTAGTTTAGCACAGTGATAAAATTTTTACAAGTGTAAATGTCTGTTATAATCTTAACGTTTTCTTAAAATCACTGAAAAACGACCTCCTCAGAGCGCATTTCCAGCTTGATCACAATAAAAGGATAGCTTGGCGCGGTCTGCACCTTCTCACCGTTCTCCGGTCCGGTCAGCGTCGTTTTCACACAGATCGTATTGCTCGTGCGGTAACATTCATCGATGGAAATGCAGTATCCTCCGGTCTCCTGTTCACCGTATCCTCTGGCAATATACAGATATTCGCGGTCCGAATACGTGAATGCGAACTCTTCTTCCTGCTTCGCAATAATCTCCTCCTGTAACTCCTTCGGCAGATCAACCGGATCCATCACTGTAAATTCCAGATCCTCGATTTTTTCCTGTCCCTGCTGCATCACGCAACCGCTTAACATACTTGTGACAGCAAGAAATAAAGCTACGCATTTTCTTAATTTCTGCATATGGATCACCCAAACAATATCTTATTGTATTCTATGCACCGGAATTGATTTCATGCCTTTTTTTGTTTATAATAGAGACAAATATATCATAAAGTGAGGTAGCATATGAGAACCATTCTATGTGTTTTGTATGTATTTTTATTTCTCGTGTTAGGACTTCCGGTGCTGGGTGTCGAATGGCTGATCGCGAAGCGCCACAAGCAGGCTGCCGATATCAGCCAGCTGCGCATCGTCCAATGGGGATTCCGGTGTGTCGCTTTTCTCGCAGGAATTAAGCTCACGGTCAAAGGTGAAGAGAATGTGCCAAAGGATCAGGCAGTCCTCTACATCGGCAATCACAGAAGCTTTTTCGACATTGTTGTCACCTACGCGCGATGTCCGGGGCTTACCGGATACATCGCCAAGGATGGTGTCCGCAAGGTCCCGATCCTCGGGCTTTGGATGGAGCGTCTGTACTGCCTGTTCTTAAACCGTGATGATTTAAAGCAGGGACTCAAAATCATCCTGACCGCAATCGACCAGGTGAAATCCGGCATCTCAATCTGTATTTTTCCTGAAGGAACCCGCAACAAGGATAAGGAGCATCCGAATTCATTACTTCCGTTCAAAGAAGGCTCCTTCAAGATTGCACAGAAGACCAAATGCCCGATCATACCGATGGTCATGACCGGTACCGCCGATGTTTTTGAAAATCATTTTCCGTGGGTTCATTCCACAGAAGTAACACTTACCTATGGGAAACCGATTCTTGTATCAGAACTTGGCAAAGAAGATCAGAAGCATCTCGGTGCATACTGCCAGAACATTATTCAACAAATGCTTGATGCAGAACTGGCAAATTAAAACAATTTCATAGCAACGAAAACTGCCGGAATCGATAATGCATCGATTCCGGCAGTTTTATGTATCAATGTGTTCTATTACATTTCCATTATACCTGGAAGGTTGACAGTGCATCAAGCAAGCTCTCCGCCTTAGCGGTCAGGCTCTGTGATGCCTCATCCAGATTCTTGACTGCATCAAGCTGCGTTCCCGCTGCACTGTGTACGGATGATGAGCATGCCGCGGTCTGTGTAGACGCATCGGAAATACTCTCGATCGCACTCAGTGTCTCGTTTCTCGCACCATTCATCTCCTGTACATTGTTGGTGATTGTCTGCAAAGCTGCGATAAGCTGTGCAACAAGTTCATCAATCTGTCTGAAAGATGCGGTCGTATCTTCTACGGCGCCGGTCTGTGAACTTACAACCGTCTCAGCCTGTCTTGCAATCGTTACAACCTCGCCAGTCTTGGCAAGGATTTCCTTGACGATGGAAGAAATCTGTCCGGCAGATGCAAGACACTGATCTGCAAGCTTACGAATTTCTTCCGCGACAACAGAGAATCCTCTTCCTGCATCTCCGGCACGTGCAGCCTCAATCGATGCATTCAGCGACAACAGATTCGTCTGCTCTGCGATATCATTGATTGCCAATACGATATGGCTGATTGCCTTGGACTTCTCCTGTAATTCTTCAATCGAAACAATAACATTTCTTGTAATCTCTGCGGTAGATTCGGAACTCTCTGTCAGACTCTGTACCGATGCAATACCAACATTGATGGTCTCTCCGGCAGCATTTGTCAGCTTTCCAATCTCATCCGCGTTCGAACTTACGTTGTTAATCTTGCCGGATAAGGAATCCATCTGATTCAGACAGTTATCCGATCCGGTATCCAGCTTATTGACACCACTCTCAATCTCAAGTACGGCATTCTGGATATCCTGTGAAGTTGCCATAAAGGTGCCCGATGTCTGTGCCACATGTACCGCAGCAGCTCCGACTTCCTCACTGACGGCATTGACATCACGGATCAATGACTTCACGTGATCGACCATGTCGTTGATACCATCACACAGAAGCTTAAATTCATCTTTGGTCTTCGCCTGAAGATGTACGGTAAGATCACCATTGGATACCTTGCGCAACTGGCGAAGAATGTACTGGATCGTTCCTGCCATACTTCTGGAAAGTAAGAATCCAAGTGCTAAAGCAAGGATTGCACAGATGATTGTCAATGCGGTTGTCAGTCCCTTGATTCCGGAAGACTGCGCCAACAATCGGGCAGAAGGAATCAATGCCGTAACTAAGACATTACCGAAGGAAAGCTTACTGTATACAAACATGTAACTCTCTCCGTTTAAGGTAACCATCTCATTACCAGTCTCTTCTTTGCTGTCCATTGCCTTCTGATAGAAATCTGTTCCATAGATCAATGGCTCGTCCAGCTCAACGGTATTATCAGAAAAGAATTCATTGCCATCCATACAGACAAGTGCAACATATCCACCCTTACCCGGGTCTAATGCCTGCATCGCAGATCTTACATACTCCGCACTCAGGTTGATGATCATGACCGCATCCTGCGAATTCACTCTCTTTACGATTCGCAGGCTGTAATTGTGGGTTCTCATTCCGATGACATCATCCGATTCCAGATCCGGTCCGTATACAAACCAACCGGTAGAAGTTGCGGTAACTTCTGCTCCCTGCGTGGTATTCTTGTAATCCGTATACAGATTATTTCCGAGTTTACCTGTTCCGGAATCAATACTTCTCTCCGAATCCGCAAGGAAATAGATACTGTGAAGCTTATCATCGATGGAAAGTTTATTGCGCAGACGGGACTGATAATCACGTCTCGTTGTATTCTCCACACCATGCTCCATCAGTCCACCAAAATACTTCTTCAGATCCTGCTCGGTCAGATAAGACTTAAACTCATCCTTTTCACTGGTCGCAACAAGGCTGATGTACTGTTCCATCATATCCGTTGTCTGCTGAACCGATTCCTTGTAGGTATTGACAATTGCATCCGATGACTTCTGGTAAGATACCGAACCAAGGACTGCCACGCCGACTACCGGGACAAGGAAGCATACGATCATCTTCGCCGCGATTCCTCTGTAGAACGGAATCTCTAACTTCTCACGCTTCTCGCGCGGAGCCCTCACTTTCTTGCCATCCTTCGTCTTCTTTGCTGCGCGTTCTGTCTTCGGTGCACGCTCCTTCTTCGGCTTGCGCTCCCTCTTCGGTTTCACTTTCTTCTCACGCTTGACTCTTGGTTCTTTTGCCTTCTTGTTTTTTTCTTTTTTCGTATTGTTTTCGGTTGTTTCTATAACCTCTGTTGTTGCTGCTTGTTCCACTGTTTCCACTGTTTCTAATTTTTCTCCACTCACGTTATTGATACGCCCCCATTTACATCCATGTATTTCCTATAAGTACCTTAAGTATACTATACGAAATTCATTTCGACAATGAATTTTTGACTTTTTTGACAATTTGTGTGTTTAAAAAAGTAATTTCTTTGACTATTTTTTCTTTTTTGTAAGCAAAAAAGAAACCGATAAACGGTTTCTCATTTCTAATGGGCAGAGGTGGATTCGAACCACCGAAGCAATTTGCAGCAGATTTACAGTCTGTCCCCTTTGGCCACTCGGGAATCTGCCCATTCAATATCAAGTTGTATTATCTTGACCGAGAAATATTATAGCATAGCGGCTGACTGTTTGCAAGAAATTTCTTGCATGCACTCAAGTTTCCTCGTTGCTACGCACAATCTCGAGAAATTCGTATTCGAATTTCCCGAGCTGTCGCGGCAGTCGCCAAAGTCTCGTGCAAGCACGGACCTTGGCTTGTTGCTACGCGCATAAAAAAAGACAGCCTCGAACGCTGCCTTTTTAGGAGAAGGTATTTTTACTATGGGGTATAGCAAAAACTATATAATGTATTGGGGGGTTTTTAC
>OGMT01000222.1_pt1 | contig 51939 bp, 66 predicted proteins | sample 1573271 | NCBI WGS metagenome assembly OGMT01 (sample SAMEA2582000, study PRJEB24529) | metagenome | biome: Human gut stool | place: China | collected 2011 | reverse complement strand
AGTTTGAAATATATAGAGGCATTGTTTTTATTGTTTCTTTGTTTACAGCAATTTCAAAGCCGCACTAAAATTGCTGTTTAATTATTTTTAACAAATAAATTCTCAAAAAATAATGGAAAAATTTTTTTCTTTCGAGAATAGTTTGTATATTTGCATATCAAAAATAAGATAATAAAATTCACCAAAATATGGAACAACAATTTAATATAGGTAATGTAATTGAGCACTACAAGCTAAATACGGAAGATTTAGCGAAGGTGTTATTTCCTACTGTTAAATATCCGAAACAGGCATTTGACCGCGTGTTAAAGGGCGAAGCTAATTTGGATGTTATACAGTTAGAGCGATTGGCCAATCATATTGGCGTGTTAGTAACTGATTTGTTTTCAGCAAATACTTGGAAAGATTCATCTGAAGATGGATGCCTAACAATGCTGAAAGGCGAATATAAAGTAAAGCTGAATTATAAAGGTGTGTACGTATCTATATATAAGAATAATGAGCTTATCCACCAAAAGCTCTCAAACGTACCAGATATGACAGTAAACGAGTTTATTAACTATTTAGATAACTTTATTAAAAATTACGAAAATGGAAACCGTTAAAATTTCTGTTGAGGTTAGCGTAAACCTGTCTGAAAATACGCAGAAGTTTTTAACTTCATTGTTTGGTAATGCTATTGCTCCTTCAGCACCTGCTGCTCCAGCTTCTAAACCTGCTCCTGCTGCACCAGCAAAGCCAGCTCCCGCAAAACCTACTCCTCAGCCTGCGGCACCTGCCCAGACTCAGAGCGCTGCCGAGTCTGCTCCTTCAGCACCTGCTGCTCCGGCTGCTTCTTCTGCCTCTAAGAGCATTGAGGATGTTCGCGGAATGCTTGCAAAGAAGGTCAATGAGCATCGCGACGTAATCAAGCAGAAACTCAATGAGCTTGGAGCCCCGAGTGTAACAAAGCTTGACCCGGCTAAGTATGACGAAATGTATAACTTCTTAGAGTCACTGTAATTATGCCGAGTACAAAGAAGTTGCAAAAAGCAGCTCAGAAGTTTCGCAGAGAAAATCCAGAGCTTTATGCTCAGTGTATTATTCGATGTCATTGTTTGGCAAAACTGATAAAAGAATATGGTTCAAGCGACAAGTAGTACTAAACCACAGAAACATAGCCAGAGAAGTCATGCACTCCTCTCGGCTTCTGGAGCAGGAAGATGGCTGAATTGTACTCCATCTGCTAAGCTTGAAGATGAATACGGAGAAAAGAAGTCTTCAGTATATGCAGAAGAAGGTACATTAGCTCATGAGCTCTCAGAGCTTTACCTGAGAAAAGATACACTTAACAGCATTAGTGAGCAAGACTTTGACCAAAGGCTCGAAGAGATAATGGCAAATGACTTGTTCAGTGAGGAAATGCTTGAAGTTGTACCTATCTATACGGATTATTGCTCAGAACAATTAGCTGAAGCAAAAACTGAAAATCCGTTAGCTGTCATGGAAATTGAGCAGAAACTCGATTTGACAGAATATGTGCCTGAAAGCTTTGGAACAGCTGACTGTGTTGTTATCAATGACAACCTTATGGAAGTTATTGACTTAAAATATGGAAAAGGTGTTCCAGTATATGCTGAATGGAATAAGCAACTTATGCTTTATGGGCTTGGAGCTTTGCAGAAATATGATACAATGTATGATATAACGGAAGTGCGATTGACTATTATACAGCCTCGCATTAACAATATATCAAATTGGCAAATATCTGTCGAAGAACTCCGTAAATGGGCAGAAGAGGAGCTTAGGCCAAGAGCTGAACTTGCATTCGAAGGTAAAGGAGAACTTAATGCTGGAGATTGGTGCAGATTTTGTGCTGTGCGTAATCAATGTCGTAAGCTTTATGAGCAACAACTCGAAATTGCACAACATGAATTTGCAGACCCAGAGTTGTTAACCGATGATGAGATTGCTGATATAGTTAAGCGTGTGCCTAAGCTTATAGAATGGGCTAATTCAATAACAGAATATGCACAAACTAAAGCGATTAACGAGAATAAGCAATGGCCGGGGCTTAAATTAGTTGAAGGAATTAGTCGACACAAATGGGCTGACGAAGACCAAGCTTCTAATGCAATTTTTGCACGTTGCCCTGAACTTTCAGAAGATGAGATTTTCAATATGAAACTTAAGCCAATTACTTCTATTGAGAAGTTAGTAGGCAAAAAGCGTTTTGAGGAAATACTCTCAGATGTGGTTATCAAGCCACAAGGCAAACCTACTCTTGTACCGCTTGAAGACAAGAGACCAGCAATGGGATATGCTCAAGCACAATTAGATTTCAAAGACGAATAATATTTTTTAGCATGGAACGTAATCCTTCTATTATATCACCAAAATTGGTAGGAACTGCTTTTGGTCATGACCCCAATAATATGATTGGCTATGGTATCAATTGTATTAACTTTAAAGCTAAACATAGAAAGCTTAAAGGTTATATGAGAAATAATAGAAAAAAGTAATAATAACAACTTAAATTAAAAGACAATGAGTAATCAAGTAAATTCAACCAAGGTTGTAACTGGCAAAGTAAGATTTTGCTATGTAAACGTGTTCGAGCCCACAGCTATGAATGAGGGCGATACTCCTAAGTATAATATCTGCGTTCTTATTCCTAAGAGCGATACGGCTACTATTGACAAAATCAAGAAAGCCATAGAAGCTGCAAAGGAAGCAGGTAAGGCAAAACTCGCAGATAAGAATGGCCGTATCCCAGCAAACCTCAAATTGCCTCTACGCGATGGCGATGAAGAACGTCCGGATGACCCAGTATTTGAGGACCACTATTTCATCAATGCAAACTCGATGCGTCAGCCGAGCATTGTGGACCGCTCACTTAATCCAATCATGAGTAGAGACGAGTTCTATTCTGGCTGTTATGGTCGCGCTTCAATCAACTTCTATGCTTTCAATGTTTCATCCAAAGGTATCGCTGCTGGATTGAACAATCTCCAGAAGCTCGAAGATGGAGAGATGTTGGCTGGTGGCTCAACCGCTGAAGAAGATTTCGGTGGAGATAATGCTGTTCAGGATGACGATATGATGTAATTTCCTCTCTGCATCAATGAGTATAGTAGTTTAATGGTAAAACTTACTTCGGAAACCGTCTGTGGAAACCAAGTAAACGTGGGTTCGAGTCCCGCCTATACTCCTATTGGGATAGTAGCTTAATGGAAGAGCAGCGTGGTACCACTTAAAAACAACGAGAGCAAGATGCAGGTTCGAGTCCTGCCTATTCCACAATTCTATAATATCAAATAAAGAAATAATGGCAAAAAATCTTTTTATAGACGTTGAAACATATTCATCTGTAGATATTAAAGAGTCTGGAGCTTATAAGTATATTGAGTCACCAGACTTTGAAATTCTTATAATAGGATATGCTTTAGATGATGGCCCGGTAAAGATAGTAGATTTGGCTCAAGGTGAAGAAATGCCTGAAGAGTTTGAAGAAGCTTTGCTTGACCCGGATTGTGTAAAAGTGGCACATAATGCAGTATTTGAGCGCTTGAGCTTTAAGCGCATAGGGTATAATGTTCCAGCAGAACAGTGGTATTGTACCTCTGTAAAAGCTGCGTATTGTGGTTTACCACTTTCTTTGGACGGAGCATCAAAGGCTCTTAATCTTACAGATAAAAAGCTAGATACTGGTAAAGCACTTATTAAATACTTCTCATGCCCATGCAAAGCAACTCGAGTTAATGGCATGCGTACTCGAAATTATCCTGAGCATGCTCCTGAAAAATGGGAAATGTATAAGGAATATAACAAGTATGACGTACTTGCAGAGCGTGAGATATTTAAGAGATTAGAGGCATATATCATTCCAAAAATTGAGCGAGAAATGTATGTGCTTGACCAGAATATCAATGATAGAGGTATTTTGGTGGATATGGAGTTAGCAGAGTCTGCTATTGCAGTAGATAATACTTATACTTCTATATTAACTCAGCATGCTCAGCAGTTAACAGGTCTTGAAAATCCAAATTCGCCTGTACAAATTCGGCAATGGATAGAAAAGAAAACAGGTAATGCCATATTGTCACTTTCAAAAGAAACAATGCCTGACTTGCTTAAAGAGTTTGCAGATTATCCAGATGTTATCGAGTTACTTAATATACGCAAAAAGCTCTCAAAAACGTCCATTAAGAAGTATTATGCTATGCTTAACTGTGCCATGAAAGACCATAGAGTCCGTGGTACATTTCAATTCTATGGCGCGAATAGAACTGGTAGATGGGCAGGTAGATTATTGCAGTTGCAGAACTTATCAAAAAATCATATATCACATATTGAAGTACCACGTGAGCTAATCAGAGCTCGTGATTGGGAAACAGTTGAAATGATGTACGATGATGTTGCGGATATTCTTTCACAACTTGTAAGAACAGCACTTATTGCTCCAAAAGGCAAAGTATTTAGTGTTGCGGACTTCTCAGCCATTGAGGCACGAGTTATATCTTGGCTTGCCAATGAAAAATGGCGCATGGATGTATTTAGAGGCGATGGCAAGATTTATGAAGCGACAGGTGCAAAGATGTTCAATGTGCCTATTTCATCAATTACCAAAGGCTCAGTATTACGCGATAAGTCAAAAATCTCAGAGCTTGCACTCGGTTATGAGGGCTCATTAGGAGCACTTAAGCGAATGGGTGGTGAACGAATGGGTTTATCAGATACTGAAATGATGAGCTTGGTGCGTAAGTGGCGCATGGCAAATCCTGCAATTGTGGATATGTGGAAGGAAATTGATGAAGCTTCAAAAGAAGCTGTTCGTTATCAAAGGCCAGTTTCATGTACATGCAGAAAAATAATCTTTGACTGTGATGGCGAATTTATGACAATTCAATTGCCTTCTGGTAGAAAGTTATTCTATTATGGGCCACGGTTCAAAGATAAGAAAATAGGCAGGTCTACAATGCCGACTCGAGTATTATGCTATCAAGGGGTTGTGCAAGAGACTAAACAATGGGGAGAAATAGATACTTATGGTGGTAAACTAACAGAGAACATAGTACAGGCAATAGCTCGTGATTTGCTTGGTAGTTCTATGCTTCAACTCGAAAGTGCAGGTTATTATCCTGTATGCCATATTCATGATGAATGCCTTGTTGAAGTTCCAGAAGAGAATGCGCAAGCATATTATGAGGAAATGGCAAGAATTATGGGCACTCCTCCTGAGTGGGCATCTGACCTTCCATTGAGAGCTGATGGTTATACTACGTCATTCTATTTGAAAGATTAGTATTATGGTTTATTATGCAAGTAGGTAAATTAGAATATGATGAAAATCTTAGCATAGCTATTGGAATGAGTGTTTCAAGTAAGATATGGAAAAATACCAAAATTACTTGGAATGCTCTAGTACAAAAGCTATCTACTCCAGTGGTAACTGCTGAAACATATAAGCAGTTCATGAATGCCACTAAGGAGGAGCAGAGCAAGATAAAAGATGTTGGTGGCTTTGTGGGAGGATTTCTCACAAATGGCAGGCGTGATAAAACTAATGTTTTATACCGCCAGCTTCTTACTTTGGATGTGGACTTTTCACATGAAAATTTTTGGTGGGACTTTACAATGCTATTTGATTGTGCTGCGGTTATTCATTCAACCCATAAGTCATGCCCTGAAAAGCCACGACACAGATTGATAATTCCACTAGATAGAGAAGTATCGCAAGAAGAATATCAAGCTATTGCTCGAAAAGTCGCTGGAGACCTAAACATTGATTTGTTTGACCAGTCAACTTTTGATGTAAATAGACTTATGTTCTGGCCGTCTGTATCATCAGATATGGAGTACTACTTTGAATTTCAAGACGGACCTTTCCTTGAAGCCGATTATATTCTTGGGCTATATAATGATTGGCATGATACGAGTGAATGGCCAACTGCTACAGATAGCACAGATGTAATAATGCAAGCTATCAAAAAGCAAGAGGACCCAGAAGATAAAAAAGGCATAATTGGTGTTTTCTGCCGTACTTATACTATACAAGAAGCTATTGAGACTTTTCTTTCAGATGTATATACACCAGCTGGAGAAGGACGATATACATATATAAATGGCTCTACAGCTGCGGGCTTAATAGTCTATGATGATAAATTTGCATATTCTCATCATGGAACAGACCCTGCTGGAGGTAGACTATGTAATGCATTTGACTTAGTTCGCATACATAAATTTGGCCATTTAGATACAGGCAAAGAAAAAGAAGACAAAGATAAAAAGAGCTTTAAGGCAATGGAAGAATTTGCCTCTAAGGACTCTACAACAAAAAAGCATATTGCTGAAGAAAAGTTTGCTGAAGCTAAATTCGAGTTTGCAGAAGAAGCAAAAGCAGAAGTTCCTGAAGAATATGATACTTCATGGACAGAAGAGCTTGACGCTAATACAAAAGGCGAATATGATAATTCTGCCAATAACTTGAATATAATAATTCAGCATGACCAATTCTTAAAAGATGTATTTAAGCTAAACATTTTTGATAATAAAAGATATGTTACACGTTCGTTACCATGGCGTAAAGTCGATACTGTGGAGCCTCTTCGTGATGTTGACTATTCTGGTGTTCGTAATTACATTGAGTGTGTTTACGGCATTGTGTCAAGTCAAAAAGTGGACGACGCGCTTGCGCTTGAATTTGAAAAGAAAAAGTTCCATCCGATAAGAGAGTATATATGCGCTCAAAAGTGGGATGGCATACCGAGAGTTAATACATTATTGATTGATTATTTTGGAGCAGAAGATAACGCTTATACTAGAGCCGCCATTAGGAAGACGTTGGTGGCGGCTGTTGCGAGGGTATTCGAGCCAGGTATTAAGTTCGACACAGCGCTTATACTTGTCGGAGAACAAGGAACATATAAAAGTACTTTCGTTAAAAAGCTCGGCATGGAATGGTTCTCAGATACATTCACGACTGTGCAGGGCAAGGAGTCATTTGAGCAGATACAAGGGGCGTGGCTGATTGAAATGGCAGAGCTTTCAGGCCTTAAGAAAGCAGAAGTAGAGTCAATCAAGCACTACATATCAAAAAGAGAAGATATGTTCAGGCCAGCGTATGGTAGAACAGTAGAAACATATAAAAGGCAGTGTGTATTTTTTGGTACTACTAATAACAAAGATTTCTTACGTGACCCAACAGGAAATAGACGATTTATGCCTATAGACGTAAGGCCAGAATATGCTACAAAGTCTGTAAATGATGACCTTACACAAGATGAAGTAAATCAAATATGGGCTGAAGCATATCAGTTATATTTAGCAAAAGAGCCTTTATACCTCGTTGGTGATGAAGATATAATTGCTAAGATTGAGCAGCATAAACACTCAGAAGCAGATGAGCGAAAAGGTATTATTGAAGAATATCTTAATACTAAATTTCCAGATGACTGGGATAAAATGGACCTGTACGACAGAAGACGTTGGCTTGAAGACCCATTGTCTAAAAACGGTACAGTGCAAAAAGACTTTGTCTGCATTGCTGAAGTATGGTGTGAGTGCCTTGGCAAAGATAAGACAGAAATGTCAAGATATAATACCAGAGAGGTTAATGAAATTCTTAGGTCATTGCCTGAATGGGAAGCTATAGCATCCACTAAGAACTTTCCTTTATATGGTAAACAGAAATATTATAAACGTAAAGATAGCTTATTATGAAGTATATAGAATATAATGCTGAAAATGTAAACAAATACAAATCAGATGGTAACATGCTTATACATGCAAGAACAGGTAATGGTATATCTGGATTTATGCTTATAGATAATAGCAATAATCTTATCGGTTATATAGCTTGGCAAAATAAAATGATAATAGCATTTGAAGTTGTTGAAAATTATAGAAAACAGGGATATGGCTCAAAGCTATTATTAAAAGCCATAAATACAGGAAATATAAAAAGATTAACAGTTTCTTCCAGCAATAAAGATGCCATAAATTTATACAAAGATTTTGGCTTTTTAGAAACCGGATTTGATTATATAGGTAATCGCTTAATTATGACTTTATTATGATAGCAAATTTTTATAAAATGCAATACGGAAATTACCGTAATTCTGTGCTTCTTGTAACAAGAAATATAGAACATATTCCATCTGTCAAAACGGTTGTTATATACAATGGCCAAAAGTTTTGTGTTGACAAACTGGAATTTAATTTGGATAAGTGTGAGTATAACATTTATATGGCCAGGTTATGAAATATGTAATACTAAGAGCTGTATGCAAATTCTCCGATGGTTCTTTAAGAACAATAAAATATGATGAAAACCATGTAACAGAAGAAAATGCTTGCAATGATGTAGCCCAATTCAAGAAAAATCTTAAAGATAAGCTTAACCGGTCATTGCAAATACTTGGAGTAACTGTAAGTTCAATAAATTTAACTTATGAAGAAAGAGACGGTAGACAGTGAAAAAGTTGTAGAGCACAAATTGGTTGAGCTTGTTAAGATAAATGGTGGCATGTGTATAAAACTGCTGTGTGACCAACTTATAGGCTTACCAGATAGAATGTGCTTATTTCCGGGCCATAAAATAGTTTTTGTGGAATTAAAAACAACTGGGCGAAAGCCTAAACGCATACAGGCATATATGCACAATAAGCTTAGAGCTTTGGGTTTTAGAGTTGAAGTAATAGATACGATAAAAGGCGTTGAACAATTTATAGATAGTATAATTTATGATAAGTAACATAGTTGCATTTATAATAGGTGCTTTGTTTGGTTTAGCTTGTTTAGCTATATTTAACAGTAACAAAAGATGAAAGAAACAGATTTACATAAATACCAATTGACTTGTGTTGAGCATATAATTACTCACCCATTTTGTGGAGTATTTCTTGATATGGGATTGGGTAAGACAGTATCAACACTGACAGCTGTAAACTATTTGATGTTTGACTATCTTGAGATTAACTCAGTGTTAGTCATAGCACCAAAGCGAGTAGCTGAGTCAGTTTGGCAAGAAGAAGCAGAGAAATGGGACCACTTAAAGCATTTGCGCTTTTCTAAGATTATAGGTACTGCTAAACAGCGAATAGCAGCTGTTATGGAAACAAAAGCTGATATTTATATCATATCAAGAGATAATGTCGCATGGCTTTGTGCTTTATATGGCGGAGGCAAATTACCTTTTGATATGGTAGTAGTTGATGAGCTTAGCAGTTTTAAGTCTTATAAATCAGAGCGTTTTAAGGCATTACGCGGCGCAAGACCTTATCTTAAAAGGTTAGTAGGACTAACTGGTACACCCGCTCCAAATGGACTTATTGATTTGTGGCCTCAAATATATCTTATGGATAGAGGCGAGCGCCTTGAAAAGACAATATCCAGATATAGAGAAAGGTATTTTCGGCCAGGTCAAACGAATGGTCATGTCGTATATTCATACGATTTGATGAGTGACTCAGAATATCTAATACATAAGAAAATAGAGGATATTTGCATAAGCATGAAAGCCGATGATTATCTTGAAATGCCGTTTAGGACAGATAACTATATAAAGCTTAGAATGCCTGAAGCTCTAAAGAAGCAATATGATGACTTTGAAAAGAATAAAGTGCTTGACTTAATAAGTGCTACTGAAACGATTGAGCAAGAAGACGAAAATGGTAATTCAGTATTTGTTGAAAAGCCTGTGGAAGTAAACGTAGTCAATGCCGCTGCCCTTTCAAATAAATTACTTCAATTTGCTAATGGAGCTATATATGATGAAGAAAGAAATGTGTTTCCAATTCATGATATTAAGCTTGAAGCTCTTAAGGAGATAATTGAAGATGCAAATGGCCAATCTGTGCTTGTAGCATGGACCTATCAATTCGATAGGGATAGAATCGTGGAATATCTTAAAAAATATAAGCCAAGAGAGCTTAAAAACAATAAAGATATTGAAGACTGGAATGCTGGTAAAATACAAGTTATGTTAGCGCATCCAGCATCAGCAGGCCATGGGCTTAATCTTCAAGCAGGAGGCAGTATAATAGTTTGGTTTGGGCAAACATGGAGTCTTGAATTATATCAGCAGTTTAATGCTCGATTATATCGACAAGGACAGCAAAATCATGTTGTTATAAATCATTTGATATTGCAAGGCACTCACGATGAAGATGTAATCAGAGCACTTAAAGCAAAAGATAAAAAGCAAAATGCCTTAATGGATAGCATAAAAGCAAAAATTGACAAATATAAAAAATTTATGTAATATGGGACGTAATGGAAAGCAAGCTCCGGTATTTCCGGAAATGGTAAAATTTGTTAACGATAATGTTGGCAAAGTAGTAAGTTCAAAAGAAATTCTGCTTGGTAAAGAGCCAGGTAGAAACTCAGAAACCGCATATCTTTATAAGTTTATAAAGCTTGGATATGTAGAACCTGTAGGCGATAATAGCTTTGTGAAAGACAAAACAGCAAGTTTTAAGGTAATAAGAGAATTTCCTAAGCATTACAACTCTGTTATGTTTATGGATGAGCTGAGAGTGGCAAATGGGTATATACCAGATAATCGTAAGCGTAAAGTATATTGATATGAAAGCAACAGATTTACAAATAGGCGGAAGTCATTATAAAGATATGGCTATGCAACCAATAGAGCTTATAACCGCTTTAAGATGTTCCTTTATACAAGGATGCATTATAAAATATATTAGTAGGTATAAAGCTAAAAATGGAGCGCAGGATATAAAGAAGTGTATTCATTATGCTCAGCTAGCTATTCAGTTAGGAGATAAAAGAAGATGCAATGATAAAGCTCTCTTTCTTAGCATAAATAAGTTTATTATTAAAAATAAGCTAACGATACTTCAGCGGAGAATTATTACTCAAACTGCATATAATAACTATGAGCAAGTTATTCAATTTTGCAAAGAATTACTGCAAATAGAATATCCAGAAGAGCAATAAAATCTGGCCAAGTTAAGAAATGTTAAGTGAGTGCATTTTATAATGAAAAAATTTTCTATTCTCGGAGAAAATTAGTATATTCGCATATCTAAATAAAGATAATAAAATGGACAAGAAAAGAACCTTTCAGCAAATAGCCAAAGATATAAAGTCAACATGGCTTAATGTATATTTTGGCGCAGTGCCTTATTTAGAGGCAATGCTAACACTTGATACTTCAGACCCGAATGCTATGTATTTTTATGATACCGCAGGAGATATTGTTAGATACTTCTTGGCAAATGCACAAACATTTAGAGGTGCTGATGCAAAAAGATTAAAAGCAGAACTAAAATCGATGCTGTAATGGATGAGATACTTAAACTGTTAAAAGAGAATAACGAAATGCTTGAGAATAATCCAGAGTTAAAATATAAAATAATAAACAGTTTTAAATCATGAGTAATATATTAGAACAAGCAAATCAGATTGTGAATGAGCACTCAGAGGAAAAAGAGCGTCAGTACGGGCCTTTTAAGGCATCAATGGAAAGAGCGGCAGCTCTTTATAACTTGATGTCGCCTAAAGACCAGCAAATAACAACCGCTGGTATGTATAGAGCTATGATAGCTCTTAAGTTATCGCGTGAGGCTTATGCGCACAAAGAGGATAATCTTCTTGATGCGATTGCTTATATGGGCTCTATGAATGACTACTTAGAAGAACATAAAGAAATTTTTAATGACAAATAATCATGAAGCAGTTTATTAAAAATTTTTTAATAGGTTTATGCCTTGCACCTATAGCAATAGTGATAGTATGTGTAATGATTTCGCCTATATTTATTATGATGTATGTGCATAGTGAATGTATACAAGGGCTACTACTGTTAGTATATATGGCTTTATTATTTGCCGCCATTGTGTCGACTATTAACAAACTATCAAAAAAATAATAAAGAACTTAGAGATAAAATTAAAAATAATTATGGCAAAAGTTTATAACACAACAGACCTCAGACCAGACCAGGCGTTTGAGCGTCATGTATTCCACAGAGACCAGTTTGCGCATTATTTGCGTTGGACTCACGTTTTGAAAGAAGCTAAGATAGGTGAATCTATCGTTGATTTTGGCTGCGGGGCTGCTAATTTACTTGAGGTGTTATACCGAAACAAATTTAAGCAGAAAGAGTATATTGGTATTGATATTCGCGAAAAAACAATTCAACAAGCTGCTGAAAAGTATGCAGATGTACCTTGGGCTCATTTTTATGTAGCAGACCTTGTTAAAAATTATATGGATTTTAGCCAATTTAATGCTGATAAGGTTTGTGCATTTGAAGTACTTGAGCACGTAGGCAAACAAAATGCTCATAAGTTCCTTGAGAACTTTAAGGCCTGTGGTAATAACAATGCTACTTATTACCTTTCAACTCCAAATTATGACCCATCAGTTGGAGCGGCTGGTAATCATACTTATGATTCAGGCGATGGCCGCGGAGTTGATGTACAAGAGTTTGACCATTGGGAGCTTGAAGGCATATTGAAATGTCACTTTGATATTGTAAAGAAGTTCGGTACATTTGCTTCGGCTAAAGACTATAAGCCTCTTATGAATGATTGGCAGCAGAAAATGTTTAATGCTCTTAAAGAGTATTATGACTCAAACCTTATTGCTAATATCATGGCTCCTATGTTCCCTGATGTGGCGCGCAATACTCTTTGGGTATTGAAGCGTAAACCTGGAGATGTAAAAGCTCCTAAAGCTCCAGTAGAACAACCAACTTTATTCGATGACGATTTAATGTAATAAGAATATGAAAAGTTTAATTTCAGTAACTCCAAGAGAGTTTAAACGCAACTTCAATGAAGTAATGGAAATGTGCACAGATATGTGCATGACAACCAATCAGGAGATTATTATCACTGTTCCTACGAGCAGAAAGTCAAATACTCATGCAGAAATAGCCAAGCTTGTTCCTGTAGAAGGAGGCATTAAGTATGAGTACAACAGAGAGCTCATGGATAAGCATGGCATTAACGCTTCTAATCCTAAAGCTGCAAAGATTGAAGCTATTATAGCCGAAGCTTTTGAAAAATCTAGATTGGCCGAGTATGGTAGAAAGAATAAAGAGGCTTTAGAATGTATGCAAAAAGCAATTGCACTCGCAGTCGAAGAACTTGTTAAAATGATGTAGCCATGAAGTTTGCAAAAGTAAGAAATGTAAAGTCTCCAACGAGAGGAACCGGTAAAGCAGCAGGAATTGATTTTTTCGTTCCTAACTTTGGCAATAACAAAGGCTTTATCGTAAATCCAGGAACTGATGTTTTGATACCATCAGGTATTAAGATGGAAATTCCAGAAGGATATATGCTTATGGCAGCTGATAAATCAGGAGTCGTAACTTCTAAATGGGCTTGCCTTGGAGCTGGTAGAACACCGAAAGCAGAAGCATTTGAGAGCATTGTTATCCTCGGAGCCAAGATTGTAGATGAAGATTACCAAGGTGAAATTCATATACATGTTGTTAATGTCGGCAAAGCCAAAGTCCATATTAAGCCAGGTATGAAGATAGCACAGTTTATTCTTGTGCCTGTGTCTTACGAAGGACTTGAAGAAGTACCTGAAGCAGAGCTTTTTAGCCGTTCCTCCGAAAGAGGTGATGGAGCTCTGGGCTCGACTGGAAGTTATTAAATGAATTGATTTATGCCTTATTCTCGCGCGTAATATCGCATGCAAAGTATGAAACAAAAGAAATATATTCAGAAAAATGCATGGGCTCTAGAGCGCGCGAGAATATATAAATCTTAAGCAATGAAAAAGAAAGCAGTAGAAATACCAGAGGTTATTTATACAGACCAGTTTCTCAGATTTGTAGCAGTTTATGCTAACAGGTTTAGAGCAACAAATGGTTATGGAAGATGGCTTGCTGAATATAGGCGAATGGATGAGCAAGGTATGTTTAAGCCTGAAAAGTTGAGAGAATTATATATCAAGATACTGGATGGCTCAAATACTTTATCATACATATATTGGGAGGCCGTGCACTATATATGCGCACAAGCGCTTGACGCAGCTAAAACATTTGCTTTAACCAATTCATTTGAAATTAGAGTAATAACTGGTGAAATTGCTTTTAATGACGATGATGAAGAGCTCAAAGATTTATCCATAGAGGAAGCATTGGCTATATGCAAAGCCATGAATGATGAAGCTGAAGAGCTTTTGTTTAGAGTTTACAACAGCAATACAAATAAACTTGTTAAGTGATATGATAATGATAGCTGAAAATACTCTTATAATAGATAGTCCGGCTGACTTAGAAGCTGAGATGTGCCGATATAACTGCTATACAAAAGAAGAGCTTGAAGAAGTTCTCTGGTATGATTATGGTGCAACTCTAGTGTTAAACTTTGAATATGAAGAAGCATGAATATAGTATATAAAAACGCAACTAGGGCTTTTGAGGACCTATATAGTTTTATTATAAGCCAAGGAGTAAAAACTAATGTTGGAACAAAGGTTGTTTACAATGTTGGCTTTTATTTATTAAATCCTCAGCAGCGCATAATAACAACGAAATGGCGTAAATTCAGCGAAAAATACGCTGAACACGAATATGCCTGGTATATGTCAGGCGATAGAAGCGTAGCAGAAATTAAAAAGTATGCTCCTATATGGGATAAAATGCATGGTGGAGATAATCTTGTCAATTCTAATTACGGATGGCAGTGGAGTCGTAATCATCAATTAGAAAAATGTATTGAGCAACTTAGAGAAAACAAAGATACTCGTCAAGCTTGGTTTACAATCTTTGACGGCAAAGAGAAGGATGATTATAAATATGACACTCCTTGTACTTTGTCTGTAGGTTTTGATATTAAGCCAGACATTGAAACTCTTGATATGTGTGTAATCATGCGAAGCAATGATTTGGTTTATGGCTTTTGTAATGACCAGTATTGTTGGACTAAGCTTCAACAGTTAGTAGCTGATGAACTTGGTTTGCCTATAGGCACATATTATCATTTTGTTCATGACCTTCATATATATGAAAGGCACTGGGATATGAAAGAAAAGTATTATAAAGAACAACTTAAAAAACTTGAAAAATGAAAGTAGCAAACTTAAAAGTAATTGACGTAATACAAATGCCTCAGTTTGAAAATAATATCGAGGCTTGTATAAATGAGTTATATTTAACTCGTACAAAAATTATGAATGAGCACCCTGGTGTTCAATTCAAAAGAGGTCCCATCGAAAGACTACAGGAGAAAAAGGTATTTGGACCTAAAGCTCTTGCTGCTCTTTACGCGAAAGTAGTCGATAAAACTATAAATACAAGCGAATATCCTTCTACACTTAGAACTTTTATTAAAGGAATAGGTGACGAAGCTTTTCATAGGACTTATGTTGAATTAAAGCAAGCAGAAGAGGGAGAAAAAGTAGAAACAATAATGGTTAAAAAGGAAGAAGATGAAAAAGGTGCTTAAATTTTTATGGAGATGTGTAGGTGTGCTTTATTTCCCTATATATCTATTGGCCTGGGTGTTGCATAAAATAGCAAGACTCATGCTTGCAATTGCGTATTTTGGATTGCTTAACAAGCAAGCTGGAAAAGATATAATCAAGTCATTATTTAAGTGGCATGGAAGATATTAAGCAATATGGAGACTTAACCGAAAAGGAACTCTTTGAATTTCTCGATGAAATTAAAAGCGATGATGAGGATATTCAAGAAGCTCAATCTGAGGCAATTGAAAAAATTACCTTAGAAGAAGAGCATGTTGAATTATCTGAAGAAGAGCAGGAAAACAGAGAGATTGAAGCTAGACATGGAGATAAAATGCCATGGACAGGCTTAGGTCCAAACAATTGCCAAGGTGTAAAACTATTTGGACCTGAGGGACAGCGCAGAGCTGCGATGGCTAGCATAGAAGCTAAAAGGAAAAAGTCTCAACGGCTTAAAGAAGATAGAATACGTATTCAGCGTGAAGCTTTCAGGCAAGAATATATACGTCTAAGTGACCCTATAGGAAATGAAAGGATTAAGCTGTTAGTTTCATCGCTTGTTAAAGAACACACAAGAATGGTTGATAAATACTCAACTTATATAAACAAGCGATTAACTACTTTACTTAATCCTTTTATTCCACGTAGGTTAAGAATATGTAAAAGCTTATATCCTGACTCAATTCGTCCATGCCCTGGCTTTTTATATAAAGCAAGTGAGGAATATGGTGCTGGATTAACTTTCTGGGCAATGCCTAATATCCCATATTACTTTGCTCAAAATACAGAGCAGAAAGTTCTTATGGAGCATAAATCACCATTCTTGGTAAATGTGGACCAGTCCATAAAGTTCTATCATGAGCATCTTAAAAAAAGAGCGGACAAAGAGCTTAAATATGCTTCTTTAATATACCAAAAAGGTGTATACTCATACTTTGACTTGTTAAGACTTAATCCATTTTGGTATGAAGTTCTATATAATGATTTGCAAAACAAAATTAAAGAAATGGTATGAAAAGTAATAACACTAAATTAGCATTGCCAAGAATTTTAATCTATCAAGATGAAGACTGTAAAATCCTGGTAGATTATTTGGTGTATAATGGCTTTCAAGTAATAACCTCAACTGAGGATGATATACTAATCAAAATCAGAGAAAAGAATTATGACTTATGCATATTAAGTCATTATAAAACAACAGATGCCTCTATGAGGCTAAAGCCATTAAAATTTTTGCGCAAATCAGATGATAAAATACCTGTAATAATGGTATCAGATAAGGTCCGATATGAGTATGTAATTGAAGCATTTGATGAAGGTGCGGATGATTATGTTATAAGACCATATAACATTGAGGAGCTTATAAGAAGAATAAAAGCCGTTCTAAAAAGATGTGGTGTGCGAGTAAGAAGTATAGAGCCATCTTATGGGATAGGCAATTACCTGTTTAATACAGTAGATAAAATTCTTACTATAGGCAATGTAAAAACACAGCTTAATAATAAACAAAGCCAAGTTCTTGCTTTATTATGTGCCTATAAAAACGAAACATTACCCAAGAAAATACTTATGCAACAAGTATGGACTGATGATAACTACTTTAATAAACGTAGCTTAGATGTTCATATATGTATGCTGCGAAATATGCTTAAAATAGATAACCGAGTAGCTATAGAAACTATACGAGGAGTTGGTTATTCTCTTGTTATAGAAGAAGATGAAAGCTTAATGTAAAAAAGGCAGACTACTTTTCTGTAGTCTGCCTTATATTTCTCTCGTTCACTTGTTAAGCTATGCGCTTCTTGAAATTCTTCAAAAAATACAAGCTCATTTTTCCTGTTACAAAATCCTCATCTTGATTGCCTGTATGAAAACACTTAAGGCCATATTTATTGGTATAAACCTTAAAATCACCACGTAATTCTCTCGTCCCAGTTTGGTTATTAAACCACCATACTCTAATATGATTTGCATCAAGCCATTTTATTTGCTGCTGAATATATTTAGTAAGGTCCTCATATTCATCATAATCAGCTTGGTCTTCAACATACGGAACAAAAGTACATTCTATAAGGTCTGAGTCATCAACTGCTTTCCAATTATCTTCTATATAAAAATTATTGGAAAACATTTCAGATACCTCATTAGCTTCTTCCAAATTGTCTTCATCTAATGGCTCTTCGCCATAATACAAAAAGCAAAAAGCATCATTTGATATTTGCAAAGTCTGCTTTTTGCTGTAATCTAAAACAAAATTGCTCATTTATTCTCCCGTTCTATAGTTTCACGATATTTCTTCTCAAGCTCTGCTATTTCATCTAAAGCAGCTTGAGGCTGAACTAATTGAACAGCTACTGGCAGTTCATTTCCTTCTTGCATTGCCTGAATTGACTGAGAGCCATCAAGCAAATTTTCTTGCTGTACCTCTTGGGTATTCTCTTGTTCATTTATTTCCATATCGCAATTATTTATTTTTGTTCAACATTTCTCTCGTTGGGGCCTTGTGATATTCTCCTGTCCAATCGCGGCGGATATTCTCTCGGCCATTTCCTCTGTTAACTTCTGTACCACACTCAGGGTCCAATGTGGACAATTGCTGCATAGTCCACTGTGCACACGAGCTACACAGCTTGTACTCTCAGGCATAAGCTGTTTAATCATAATGACTATGCGGCTTTTATGTGTTCTAGTGTGTAACATTTTTTAACAGTTTCACTTTTATTCTTTTATAAGTTAAAGTACAAAATAATCTTGATATAAATCACTGTTTTACAGACTTTAACATAAAAATTTTTCACTGGTTTATTGCAGCTTTAATATAAAAATATAGAGCTCTAAACGCCTCGAAAATATATGAAATTTCATTATTCTCGTTCATTCTCTCTTCATTTCTTTTTATAGATTTAGTTTACTATTATTCTCAAATAAAAGTGTCCTAGAATGCACGAAAATGAGTCAACTTTTTAGCCATAAATTTAACAGCTATTTATATAACTGCTTAGTGGCTTAAAGCTCAGGAAAGTCCATACCTCAATTCATATTATAGACTTTATAAAAATACATTGATAGATACACTTCTTTTGACCTCTATTGCGTCGAATTGAGTTGACCAATATTATAGTACACCCAAAGCCTAAAAGTGTCCTAGAACGCGAAAGAAGCATGTTTCTATGAGTTTACATATTTTAACATAAATCACAATAATACAAAAATAGCTGCATACTTAGATATGCAGCAAAAAAGAGCCGCCTCGAAAGAGGCGACTCCATGGGAGAAACGGTGTCAGGCGGCTGTGTTATGCAAGTGACTCCTCTTCGGCTGTAGTTTCAGCAGGAGCTTCGGCAGTTTCTCCATTTACCTGACCGGCAAGATATTCATCCAGCTCCTTCTTTGCATCCTCGAGCTGCTTCTTTTTAGCTTCCAGCTCTTCCTGAGCTTTCTGCAGCTTCTCCTCCGCTTTCTTCACATTCTCCTCGCAGCGAATTACGCGGTCCTGAGGAGTAAGTGGAGTACGGGTTGCTGCTGCCTCACGACGTTCAAGATACTTGGCATTGAGCTGTGCACCTTCTTCATCGAACTCTTCGGTAATCTTAATGCCCTCGGCTTTTACAACCTTGTGCATAGTCTTCGTTGCAAGCGGATTGCCTTCGATAGGAGCCGGAACTGAAATGCGGTAGAGCAAACGCTGAGCTCGTTTGTCAGGCACGATTGCCACAATACGGCCAACTACCATTTCAATGTGCTCTTCGCCGTTTTCGTCTGTAGTGCGGTATTTCTCAAATTCTACCGTTTTGCCCACGTTGCTGATAACTTCGTTAACCTCTTCGGCAATTGCTTCCGGTGTCCATTCAACTTTGTCTGCCGGGTCTTTTGCTTTGCGAGCGCGGGCTTTCTTCTCCGGCTCAACGACTTCATCCAGAATGCGAACAAGATTGCTGTCGTGTACCTTAACGATGCGGCGTCCGTCGTCTGTCTTGATTGCATAGAGCACCTTATTGCTGCGCTTCTCTTCAATCACTCCGGCGATATAGCCGTCAACCCATTCTGCAGTGTTGAAAGGAACTGCCTGACAACGGTGGTTAACGTTCTTCTTCAGCTCTTCGGCCAATGCGTGACGCTCCTCGTCGGTCATCTTTGGCTTTTTCTCCTGAGTTGCCTTGCTGCCATTGTAAAGCGGGTTGAGCCCGCCATTCTCTTCAGCTGCCTTAATAGCTGCTTCTTCCTCAGGGCTGAGCTGAGTTTCTTCTTCACTTGCAGGAGTCTCTTCTGCGGTTGCCTCAAGAGCTGCAGGAGCAGCGGGGGCCTGAGCCTGTTCACGAGCTGCGAGTACGGCCTCGATAGCCTTTTTGTCTTCGTCACTTGCTGTTGCCAAAAGAGCGTTCAGCTTCTTCGTTGTTATCTGCGAAAATTTCTTTGTTGCCATAATGCTGTAAATTTTGAATTGTTATTAAAATGTTATTGTTTAATTTTGATATTGCAAATATACTATGTTTTTTTGAATTATTGAGCTGCTTTGGGAACTTTTTTCCAAGTTTTATGTTAAAAAATATCAATTGAGTTTCTTAAACGGCCCTAAGAGTCCGAGAGTACTTATATTATATCCCTCCTTGCCAAAGAATTTGAGTGCCATATTAGCCAATTTCGTTGTCCCTAAGGCATCCGAAGACACTACTATGATAGCTACATGGCCCTCATCGTTGGACACGATAGCGTTATCCGAAATAGCTTTTATAAAGTTCTCCATACTGTCCAAATTCTCTCGAGTGGCTTCAACTTCAAGCCTATAAACCGTTACAAACATTTCATTTCTTGCCATGTTATTTAGCTTTTACGGTTTTGTAGCTCTTACTTACCTCTACACTGAACACGCCGTGCCAAAGAGCAAATCGGATTGCTGTTTCTGAGTTGTCTTGTTCAACTGCAATTGTCGGTGTCAAAAACAATGTTTCTGACTTGGTTGCTGAAAATTTCATTGTTACCATATTACTGTAAATTTTTATTAGTTGCTCCGCAACAATATTGCGAAAGCAAGGGTTAAACTTAGTGCCGCTGTAGGTGTCGCTCCTAAAATCCGCTTCGCTTGATACTGTTCCACGAATATCGTTTCTCTCCGCAGCGGCTAAGGTCATGCATTCTCTTGAGGAGTGCCGTCCCATTCTGTTACTTGCTCGAGTACAATGTACCGGCGTTGCTTTGAGCGACACATAAGGGCCGCATAGCTGTCTGCATCTGTTTTGTTATCAAACTTCTCCACAACTGTGGGATTGAAAATACCGCCGTTATAGGCAACTGCTACATAAAAAACTGTTGTTTCCATATTGCTGTAAATTTTAGTTGTTTTGGCTATCGCCATATCTTTTTAAGTATATGCAAATATACTACTTTTATTTTAATCTGGTTACTGCTTTAAGAACTTTTTTCGTTAAATAATGTTGGTTATTTTACGTTCATTCTTGCTGCATATTCATCAATTTGTATCTCAATGCACTCGGCTCCGTTGTGCAAAACTCCTGTTCTCTTGAACTGCGATTTGTTATTTTCCATTGCTGTTCTCTTGTTTTAGTTCAACACTTTTTACTGCCATGCCTCCATACATATTACTAGCTGCATATCTCTCAGCCTGTTTTGTTGCTCCTTGGAGCGACACAGATTGAAATTCCTTTGTAGTGAAGTAACCGCCATTCTTCAATTGCGGATTGCTACGCCAGAATGTAGCGATATAAGTTCTCTTGCTGCTCATATTATTCCGGTATATTAAACTGTTTCAGCAATTTGTTTCTCTCGTCTTTCGGCATTCTTGTGAGGTTAATTCTCTCGGAGCCGGTCCAAAGATACACATAGTCACAGTGACCCATCCAACCGCGTTGGCGTTCTTGCCGATAGTCATTTGCCTCAGTGTAGCTTGCAAATCCGGCTTTATAGTCGTATTCGCTGTCGTCTCTTTCAACGTACAAATAAACTGTCTTCTTCATATTATTCTGGTATTACTGTTATTGTCCACTCAAAACCTGTCATTCTCTCGAGACGCTCCTGTTCATGCTCAGCCGACTTCTGACTCTTGCAAATAGTCGGACAATAGCCTTTGCGGTATCTCTTGGGCTGCACTTTCCACGTTCTGAGGTCTGTGCTCTCCTGTATCACGCCGTGTATTCTCTCGGCCAATACGACTCTGTCCTGTCCGCCTCTCCCGGTTTGAGCTATTATTAAGCTCTCCCGGTCTGTGCTGTCGATTGTTACTATGTTGCCGTACTTGCTATAAGTTATCTGGCAACCCAGTTCCGTGGCCTTGTCGATTAAGGCTTTCCACTGTTTGTCAGAGTACTCACTCCTGTAGTAGTTCTTTGTCATACTGTAATTTTTAGATTTGTTATAGTGCCCGGCAGGAGAGTCGAACTCCTGTACGTCCAACCCGGGGCGAACGGCCATTCGTTTAGCGAATGTTTATGCCGTTCTCGTCTACTGTAATTACCTCAACCAGCATTGCCTTGCCAAGTATTTCTCTTGTCTCGGTAATTTTCTTGCCGTCCTCTTCACGCTCTACTGTCTCCTTTTTCGGTTTGTCCTCTTTGTAGATACAGTAAGTGTGTTCGTAGTAGCCGCGCAAGTCGTCGCGTTTTGCTGCGTCCTTGATACACTCGAGGATATTTTTTTCGGCATAGTAGTGGCATTCACTGGCAAACATTCTCTCGCCGGTTACTTCCTCGTTGTCAATTCTTACTTCTCCTGTTTCCAACATGCTGTTTGGAATGTTCGTCAATACGAAACGGTAATTTCTGTTTACTTTCATTGCTGTAAATTTTTATTGTTAATTCTCTTGTTCCCGGCAGTGGAGTTGAGCCACTGATGCCATTACGGCCATTCTCCCGCCCGGGATGTTCTCCTGTTATGCGAGCACTTCGTACAGTTCTTCAAGCGGCTCCGGTATTCTCTCGTCTATTTCTCTCGCCAGCTTTTCCATTGAGCCACAATATACGTGATACCTTTTTAACATATAATCACGAATTTTTTTAATTTCTCCGAATGATAATTCGAACAAGAATTTTTCTAACTGTGTCATATTCTTTATTGTTTTATTATTTATATTGTAAATATACTCATTTTATTTGAACCGGAAAAACTTTTTATGTTAAATTTTCAATCTGCATCTGTTAATTTTTGTTTCCAGATTTTGATTTATTTCGTTCATTATTTCCGATATGTAAATATACAAATAATTTTTGAACCAGAAAAATTTTTCATGATTTTTTTTTGGAAATTTTTTTGCCTGTAAAATAAATAACATATAAAAATTTTACGGGTTAAATCGTATTAAATTTCCTGGTTGTTTCGTTAATAAATTAAAATAATAATTTTATACCTGTCAGCTAATAAAATAATTGGAACCTGAAAATATATTTGGTTAGGAAGTGTTAAATTTTCGTTAAACCTTGTTGGAGGAGAGGCTATGAGCCTGTAAATGGTTTGGAACCTGAAAATTATTTTAGTTAAGAGTCGTTAACAGGCTGATAGCCTTATAGAACTTTAACGAATTAAACCATAATTAACGAATTAGGCTGTCAGGCTTAATGCTTTTTAACCAAATAAATTTTTATATTTTGAAAATTTTGCCTGTGTGGAAATTAGGCCCCTGCCGCAGTGCCTGGGTGCCCCTTATATATAGTATATAGAGCCATGTCCATAGGCAGAAAAATTTTTTGGCTTCAAATCATTCTCGCAAACTGGCTAACAAATCATAATATAAGTATGAACAAGGCCCAGAGGCTCATAAATTTTCATTCTCACATACATTCTCGCAAATATCAATTTAGACCCTTAGACTTAATAGGGAATTGGCAAAATGACATTCTCGCAGTATAAACAATATAAACAATATAAACAACAGATTGTTTCTCGATAAGTGATTGATTTTCAATGAATTAGATATAAATAAACAAGATAAACAAAGAAATTTATATGGAGCACAAAATAAAAATATAGAATTGTTATTTATATTAGCTAGTATATATTAATATAGATAGGCTTTTTTAAAAAAAGGGTATATAGAAGAAAAAAATTCTCGCAATTTCTTTGTTTCCGTAGTAACTTATATAATTGAAAATCAACAGTCTATAAAAGAAACAAGAAAAAGTTTTATTTATTTATGCAGAAATTTTTGCATGAAAATAGTAAATTTTTTATTTTAGATATATTTTTTACTTTGCAAAGTAATTAGTATATTTGCAAAAACAATAATAATGCAAAATGGTACTGATAAATAACTATAAGGTGGATATGCCTGACAACGTAAATGCCAAATACGCAATATTTACGATTGAATTCGAAAAAGATAACAGGCTATATGTAGGACACGTTCTTAACAGGACAGTCATAAGTGCAGTAACATCTTTTATACTTAACGCTTTTGATGACTATTCGCCAACAGGTAATAGCTCAATAAGCCAAGCTATAAGAGAAAGTAAATATATAACAGTTGGATTAATAGATAGTAATATATTTAATTTAAAACGACTTTTCTCACTAAAGTATAAAACAATAACAGCCAATAAAGCATTTATACCCTATGGCTATAATCAAATAAATCTTTCATGTGCTAAGAGCCAAGAAGAGAAAAAAGTAATAGAAGAATTGTTAATAGCAAATCCAGATATGCATTCTTTTAGCCTATGCAAACCAGTATATCGCATAGATAGAAAAACAGGAAAATCAACAATGTTTAATTCTGCAAAAGAAGCTGCAGAAGCAATTGGTGGAAAACCAAGCAATATCACAGCTTGTTGCAGAGGCTCATTGCATACTGCCTATGGATTTGAATGGTGTTATGTAAATCCTTTAGATACATATAGAAAATAAAAATCAAAATTGATATGAAAACAGATAAAATAGCACAGAAATTAGCAGATATATTGCCAAACAGGCCAATAGTTCCTGGGATGTCTAATCCAGATACATCTAAGCTTGTAGAACAAGAGGCCACGCGCATCAAATCAAAACAAGATGCAAAGGAATTGGCTCGTATTAAGTATCTTGAAAAGCAGAAGCTTAAAAATCTTCAAGTTAAACAAGAAAAGCGTCAATCATTAGCAGAAGAGCTTGGCGTGGAAGAAATACCAGATGGCCAGACTGAGCTTCAAGCCAAACGCATCGTAGAGCAGCAAAAACGAGTTGAGGCTATTGAGGCACTTGAGGCTCAGACTGTAGAGCCGCTTAAAGCAACTGAGTTAGCAGAACGTCATGACTCGGGCAGAGGTTCATATTCATCAGCTATACGCTCGGCACTTCAGTTACAAGGAGCATCAAGACCTGAAATAACAAAACTTCTTACTAGCCTTAATATCAATTTAAGTGTTCAGCTTACAAAGCAAGACACGGCTAATTTATTGGCTTGTTTATTAACATGTAACCACTCGCAGCTACAAGCCTTAATGGCTAATAAAAAAGTGCCGGTTGTAATAAAAACTGTAATTAAGCGCCTTATTGAAGACGAAAAGCTAGGTAACATTGAAACTATAGAAAAATTATGGGATAGAATATTTGGCAAAGGGCCTATGCAGCTTAATCTACCTGAGCAGCAACAATTCCAAACAGGTATTATTCCTAATGTGCCTGTAAGTCGTGAAGCGTATCTGATTATACGTGAAAACCTAATTAAATAATAGAGATATGGCAATGAAGTCACTTAAAGAAATGCAAGAAACAGCATTAGATGCCACAAAGCCCGGAGCTGTAAATCCTGTGGAAATGTTACGTCTTGAGGCTTTGACGTCATTTGAAAAGTATACTAAACTAATGTTCAAAGCCCAATATCATAGAAGTTTTATAGTTGCAGAACACCATAAGAAAATGTTTGAAGTATTACAGGATGTTGTAGATGGCAGATGCAAACGGCTTATAATTAACATTGCTCCTCGATATGGTAAAACCGAGCTTGTTATCAAATCATTTATAAGTTGGTGTTTTGCCTTAAATCCAAAATGTCGATTTTTGCATCTATCTTATTCAGATATACTTGTGAATGATAATTCTGAAACAATCAGAAATATCATGCAGGAAGAGCTTTATAAAACTCTTTTTCCTAATTCGGCTCTTGCATCTGAGAAAGGCTCGGCTAAAAGATGGAAAACTAAAGCTGGAGGAGAACTTTATGCAGTATCAACTCAAGGCCAAGTAACTGGATTTGGCGCAGGAGCAGTAGACGAAGTACCAGATATTGATAAAATGGACGGAGGCAATGATATATTCACATTTGATGACCATACAAACGAGATGCTTGATATGATAGGAGCTACAACAAACATTTTCCAAGGCGCGATTGTGATTGATGACCCAATTAAGCCAGAAGATGCTGAGTCAGATATTGTTCGCGAGCGCATCAACATGCGATTTGAAAACACAATTCGTAACCGTACTAACTCGCGTAACACTCCAATCATTATAATAATGCAAAGGCTGCATGAACATGACCTTTGTGGCTATTTGCAAGAGATAGAGCCAGATGAATGGACTGTTTTATCACTTCCGGTTATACAAGTAGACTCAGAAACTGGAGAAGAACATGCACTTTGGCCAATGAAGCATACGCTTGAAGAGCTTTATAAGATGCGTGAGATAAATCCGCTTGTATTTGACACACAGTATATGCAGGACCCAACACCAAAAGAGGGTCTTATGTATGAAGGATTTAGAACTTATAAGATAGAAGAGCTTCCAACAGGCACAAAAGCACTTCAAAAGTGGAATTATACTGATACGGCTGACACAGGAGCCGATGATTTGTGCTCAATTTGCTTTATAAATACGCCTGAATACTGCTATATAACTGATATTTTGTTTACGGATGCACCTATGGAGGTCACAGAGCCAAAACAAGCTGAAATGCTGACCAAAAATGGCACGGTTGAGGCCTTAATCGAGTCAAATAATGGAGGCCGTGGCTATTCACGTAATGTAAAGCGCATATTAAGAGTTGATTTGCGTAATTTCAGGTGTGCTATTAAAACATTTACACAGACAGAAAACAAAAAGGCACGCATTTATACAGCTTCTGCTAATGTTCAAAGCGATATTTTGTTTCCAGAGGGCTGGGAGAGGAAATGGCCTAAGTTTTATAAGGCTCTTATGTCATATCGTAAAGATAATAAGAAAAGAAACCAGCATGACGATGCTCCAGATTGCTTAACAGGAGTATATGAAATGCATGCAAGAAAAGGTGGACGTAAAAAAATACACTTAAGAAACTAAAATTCATATTCTCGCATTATTCTCGTAATTTCTAGGCTTCTAATTATATATGAATGATTAAATCATAAGCCTTGAATAAACATAATACGAGAATATGAGATAAAAAATACCTATATAAAAAATGTTAAAAACGGTACAGCTTATAAAGAAATTTAGTATATTCGCACTGTGGAGAAGTTAATTCGAAGCAAAAATACAGGTAATTCGATGCAAGTTAAGGGTAGCTGCTCGGTAGTATTAACATTAAAAACATAAATAATATGGGATTAAACTGTGGATGCCCTGCCGGTGCTCATATCGCCGACCTTGAGATTGCTGAATGCAAGGAGAGTATGGGGCAAGTTCAAAAAGTTGCATTCCAGCGCATTTATAAGACAGCTGGAACGAAGAACTCTGTTACTGACCCGACTAAGAAAGCATCGTTTTCTACCTTGTTTTCTGCGGCTGACGGTTCTAAAATGACAGTTTCTCCGTATATTCAAGGACCTACTTCTGAGCCTGGTGCAGCTCGTACATTCGGTGGAGGTAACCAGACACTCGGAGGTATTGAGATTACAATTGGCCGTGAGCCGACAACATTCTCTGCCACTATCTATCAGGAAAGTCAGAAGACAATTACACAGCTGAAACAGTATATGTGCGAAGAGATTGGCGTTTGGCTGATTGATGAAAACGGCAACATTGGCTGTTTGGTAGATGACCAGGATGAGCCTACAGCATACTTCCCAATTCCTATTGGTAAGTTCTTTGTTGGTGACAAGAAGCTTGGTGGTTTTGAAGAGCCGGATAGCAATACCATTGAATGGTCATTCTATCCTAACTGGAGTGATAACTTCTACATTATTAAGCGTGAAACATTGGACTTCAATCCTCTTACAGATTGGGTTAATGCCGCTTCTGTTGGGGCTTAAAACTTTCAGTTATGAGAAAGAAAAAAGAACAAACAGTAACATTGGTTGTGCCTAAGTACAATATGAGGCAGGAGTTTGGCATTCAGCATGCCGAACGCTTGCTTGATATGGGCACAGCCATAAATGGTGGATGGGAATTACCTAAAGATAGCAATTATACTTACGACGAAGAAAATGGCCTTAGAGTTAAATCAGATAAAGCAAATTTTGCAAAAGCCGACTAAACGTCAGGCTATTCAGAAAGCTGTAAACATGCAGCGTCGTCTTAGATTTCATACTGAGACGAATGTTGCTGTATCTGATATTAACCAACCTACGACCATATTCCTTGATTGGGTAAGACAGTTGCTTCCGAAGGATAAATTCAACATATTCCTTCATCTGTTTAAATTTCCGTTGCCTACACCTGCTGTAGTTGAGGACGTTTATAGAGAACTCGAAAGGGTTTTCTATAGTCGTAACTCATCAAGCTCATACCAGTTTACAGACTCAGAGCTTGCAGAGGATTGGTCTCAGTATAAAAAGAATAACCTCAATGAGCCAGAGGTGTGGAAGACAACCGGATGGAAGAGAATGCAGGTATCGCCAAATAGTATTTTGGTAGTAGACCTTCCTCAAGTACAAACATCTTTGCGCCCAGAGCCGTATTTTTATTGGCTTGAGATTGATGCTGTAATTGATTACCAGACTTCTAAACTTGATGAAAATCAGTTTGAGTGGCTTATTTTCAAACAGCCGGAACATCGGATAGCTGTATTTGATGATACTTTTATAAGAGTATATCAGCTGAATGAAAAAAATGAAATTCAGTCACTTATTTCAGAGGCAAAGCACGATTTAGGATATTGTCCAGCTCGGTTCTTTTGGTCAACACAACTCAATGAGAAAAATAAAGACCTTAAGAAAAATCCAATTACAAAAGAGCTGTCAAATCTTGATTGGTATTTGTTCTTCTCTATTTCGAAGCAGCATTTAGACTTGTATGCACCTTATCCTATATATAGTGCGTATGAAGCTGATTGTAATTTTGAGAATAATGAGACTGGTGATTACTGCGATGGAGGTTTTCTACGCAATGCAAAAGGCGAGTATAAAATTCTCAATGATGGAACAGTTGAAAAGTGTCCTTGCTGTAGCGAAAAGCGTATAGCTGGTCCTGGCTCATTCTTAGAAGTTCCTATACCAAATCAATCTGAAGGTGTCGCAGATATGCGTAATCCTGTTCAGATAACTACTATCGATAAAGACTCACTTGACTATAATGTCAATGAGTGTGCAAGGCTTAAAAATGAAATTGTAATTTCTGTTGTTGGTTCAGGTGGTACTGTAAGTGAAAAAGAAGCCATCAATGAAACTCAGGTAACTGCTAACTTTGAAAGCAAAACCTCAGTTCTCAATGCCTTAAAGACCAATTTTGAATTGGCACAGAAATTTGTCGAAGATACTGTTTGCAAACTCAGGTATGGAGGTGCTTTCATATCATCTTCTGTAAACTGGGGTACAGAGTTTTACGTTTTCACAGTAACAGAGCTATATTCTAAGTACAAACAAGCAAAGGAGAATGGTGCGTCTAACTCAGAACTAGATGCTATATCGCAACAAATTCTTGAAGTTGAGTATCGTAACAATCCTTTGGTACTTCAGAGAATGCTTATCTTAAAGCAATTGGAGCCATATCCACATAAAACGCTGGATGAAGTGTTAAAATTGTATGAAAAAGAGTTATTAAATGAAAATTTGGTAAAGCTTAAAATAAATTTTAGTACTTTAGTCGAAAAATTTGAACGTGAGAACATTAACATAATTGAGTTTGCTTCAAATAAGCCAATGAGAGAAAAAATAGATATTATAATAAAAAAACTTTTGGAATATGTTACAGAAATTGGAACTTCAGCAACTACAGGCACTCAGTCTTGAGGATATTAAATCTTACAAGAAAAAGGCCGTAGAATGTAAAGCAGAACTAGAAGCTGCTAAGGCTAAAGGCGGAAAAGCTTGGACAAGCGACTTACAGGAAGAGCTTGATGAGGTAGTTCTTTTCCTAGTAGATGTTGATGATGTTATCGAAGAAAAATCATCGGCATCGAAAACACAGGCTAAGGGTGGTTATACTCCTAAGCCGGGTACTGAGAAAATGGTGCATTTGTCAATTGTGCGCGGTCGTAGGTTTAATCCAATGACTGGCAAAGAAGAGTCACCAGCATATACTCAAATGTTCACATTCGCAGAGTGGCAGCTTTTCAAGAAAACGTATAAAGGCCTTGGCTATACCATTATGGCGGCCCTGCATGACCCATACGGAGATGCTGCAGAGTTAGTACAAAAGTAATTAACAATAAAAAACAAAGCTATATGTTAACAATTGAGATGCTACGACAGAGTTCAGCTTTAACAGGTCTTACAGATGACCAGCTGAATGCGATTGCTGAGATGTCAAGAAATGATGAGAATACAGTTATTGGTACTAAAATCGGTGCATTGCACGGTCAGTATGATGCTGATATTCTTGGCATTACAGGTATTAAAAAGAAAGATGGTGAAAAAAGTTATGACTATGCTAAGCGCGTACTTGGTGAGTACAAAACTAAAGCAGAGTCTACGAAAACAATTCAAACTCAGCTTACTGCTGCTCAGGTACAGGTTGCAGAGCTCCAGTCTAAACTTGAAAAAGGAGCTGGTGATGAAACTTTGAAACAACAGCTGAAAGATGCTAAAGCTCAAGTAACTCAGCTTCAAACTCAGCTTCAGACAAAGGAAACTGAGTTCAATACCAAAAAGGCAGAGTTTGATAAAACTATTAAGGACACGCATGTAGATTATGCTTTTCAAGCTACTACAGCAGGTCTTAAGTTTAAGAGTGGTATTACTGAGCCTATTCAGAAGACGCTGCTCAACGCTGCAAAAGCAGAAGTCCTTGCAAAAGGTACTCCTGATTTCATAGAGGACGGCCAAGGAGGAAAGAAACTTGTTATTCGCGGTGCAGATGGTAATATCCTTAACAATCCGAAGAACAATCTTAATCCTTATACGATACAAGAGCTTGTAATGGAAACATCGCTTAAAGATGTAATCGATACAGGTCGTCAGCAAGCAGGCGGTGGAACAGGAGGCTTTGGGTCTGGTTCAGGCGGAACAGGTGGAACACTTGATTTGTCTGGCATCAAGAGCCAAGTTGAAGCCGATAAAGCCATCGAGGCACATCTGCTCGCAAATGGTTTGACCCGCGACTCACAGGAATTTGCAGACCAGTCAATGCAGCTGAGAACTGAAAACAATGTGGCAAGTTTGCCTATTAGATAATGGCACATTCTAAGAAATAAACAAAAAATGCTATGAGGCGTAAAAGGGTAATGCACCATATTAGCATAAGTATTAATAATTAAAAAACTTAAAAGTTATGAGTCTAGTTTTAACACGTATCCAGAACATTCGCGCGAACTCTAATTTTGATAAGTTTGAGTATCGCCCCAGTAGGTACGGTGCGCTGAACGCTTTTATGGTGCAGTCTGAAGACCCTACTGGCATCCTCACTGAGGAACTGAAGCAAAAAGCGAGAACCTCCATCGGTAACACGCTGGAAACTCCGGTGATTGACTATGATGCTGATATTACTATCGGTAGTACTCGCACCTTGACAATTGCCGACAGTGAAAATACTTCTAAAATGGTTCAAATCACGTTTGCCACTTATGCATGGGGATTTACTATCGCTCCGGCAATGTATATGAACAATGAAATTGGCATTCAGAAGGACTTTGAAACCAAGATGATGAAGTACATCTATGCTTTTGCGAAAAAGCTTGATGAAGCTGCTCTTGCTGCTCTCGCAGCCAACAAAACACAGGTTTTGAAAAACTCATTGTTGTATAACTGGTCTTCTAATGCCATCAATGCAAAGTGGACTGAACGTGAAAACGTATTTGGTGACCTTGAGGTTATGATGGGAGCAAATGACTTCTATGGTCAGTTGCACATTGTAGGTGACCCCGGCGTTGAGTCTATTATGCGTAAACTGCAGCAACACGGTCTTTATAATGACGTAAACAAGCAGAATGAATTCGGCACTAAGATTGTTCACCTGACAAACAGCATTGCAGCTGTCGAAGATAAGTATGCTCAGGGTTATGCTGTAAATGCTGGCTCTCTTGGAATGTTGACTCGCTTTGAGCGTGACTGCTTGCTCGGAACTGTTTCCGGTGATGGCCATGAGTGGGGTATTGCTACTTTGCCTCTGTTGAACATGCCTGTTGGTACATACTTCTACGATTCTGTAGGTGACTACAATACTATCGCAGGAGCCGCTACTGCCGATATGGTTCGTACTCGTAAAGAGCATTATGGCTTTGCTGTTGACGTGGCCTTCTTGACTGCATATAACAGTGCACCTAGCACTTTGGCAAGTCCTATTCTGGCATTCAACGTATCAAGTGAAGATGCAGTTTATGCTAAGCCTGTTGTTGTTATGAATACTGCTGATAATCCTGTTAACACTAAGGAAGCAGGTGCAGGAGTTGGAGGATAATAAACCGATAGCAAATCTTTGAGTTGTTATTAGCTTTGGTAGGAGGCACACTGAGCCACTAGGCGATAGTGGCCTCCTATTTTTCATTAAAAATTAAGAATTATGGTTAGAGCCAATGATATACAAGAAAAGCTGTTACATCTTATTGGGTGGGAGCAGAATTATGATACATCAGACTTAAAAATATCTGATGCTTTAACCGTGAGTGAAAGTGGCCTATATTTTCAACAAATTCATCCTTTGCTGACTTTGCAGAATATGTCATGTATTGCTCCGGATTTTAAGAATATTACTTTTCCAGAATACAATTCTGAAAAGGAATATAGCAAAGGCAATGTAGTTGATTATCAAGGAACACAATATAAAGCGCTTCAAAAAGCACAAGGAAAACAGCCCGATATTGAGTCTGAGTATTGGGTTGAAACCAATTTATTTTCTGAATGGCTTGAGAGCAAAACAAAAGCAAGTATTCAAAAAGCTATTGCTAGATACTGCAATGAAAAAACGGCAGAAGGAACAAACAAGCCATTATGCGAAAGTCGTACTTTGTTCGATGGAACAGGTAGATTAGTAGATACTGTAAAGAATAAGAAAAATTTAGTTGGCTTTGAAATTGTACCAGTAAGAGCAAAAGGTGTAACCACGAAGATAAATAAAATATGTCTTCAGTTTACTAAAGCTGGAGAATATACTTTGTATCTTATGCATTCAAGTATGGATGCTCCAGTAAAGATTATAAAGCTTAATAAGATACGAGATAATAGTGCTGAATGGTTTACAATCGATGACCTCTATTTGCCATATCAAAGTGAAGATAATGATGCAGGAGGAAGTTGGTATTTATGTTATTTTCAGTCTGAACTTCCAGAGGGAAGTCAAGCTATTAGAAAAAATAAAGATTGGTCAAAAGAGCCTTGTGGTTCATGCTCACGTAGAGAATTACTTGCTTGGATGGCATGGTCTAAGTATCTTGAAATTCATCCATTTTTTGTAAATGAAGAGCTTATAAATGGTGAAAGTTTACATTTGTGGGATGTTGAAAACAATCAATATACCTATGATAATAACTACGGATTAAACTTAGAAGTTACTGTAAGCTGTGATATTACAGACTTTATAGTTGGGCAGAGAATGATGTTCCAAGATGTTATAGCTAAGCAGGTAGTCATAGATATGTTACGCGAATTTGCATACAACTCTAACGTAAGAACAAATAGGCATTCAATCAATGCTTCTCGACTTGATATATTATATGAGGTAGATGGCGACTCTTCTTCTATGAAAAAATCAGGTTTAAGTTATCAGCTAGATATGGCTTTCAAGGCCATTAAGCTGAGCACTTCTGGAATTGATAGAGTATGTTTGCCATGTCGAAACAATGGCATTAAATATAGAACTGTATAAGCATGGCTGTAAAACGATATAATGCGACACTTCGCAATCTGGAATATAGGCTGCGAAGTTTTAAGGATAGCTTGCCTATGCTATTAGAAGATATTGTGCGTGACAAAGAAGATGTAATAGTATCAGCTATAGCAGATGACCAGTTATATCGTCGTGGTATCAACGGTAGAGGTGAAAAGATAATGGATTATATGCCATACAAGCCTAAAACCATACAAATAAAAAAGAAAAAAGGTCAGCCTACTACAAGGGTCACATTACGAGATACAGGTGCTTTTCATGAGTCTATGTTTGTAGTATTTGACTCAGAAGGTTTTTATGTGACTGCGAGTGATGAAAAAACACCTGAACTTATTGAGAAATATGGTGAAGAGATTTTTCGCTTAACAGATAAAAATTTTACCAGAATAATTCGTTCTCACATAAGAAAAGAATTAGTTAAACGATTAAAACAGGCAATAAGGAAATGAAGGAAAACTCAGTACAAATAAGATTTAAGGAAGACCCTGTATTGCTTGATAAGATATTACAGGATATGCAAAAGTCACTTATGAACAGACTTAAGTGGCTTAATTGTGCATTTGGTAGAGCATATAAGCTTGTAGAACATAGGCCAGATGGTAATAAGTTTATATATCCTGCGATGTATAACGGCAATGGAGAATATGTGTCACTTTTACCAAATGATAACTTTGGCAATTTTTCATGGTTTGATATTTATGACCCACAAAAGATTACTGAAGTAGTTCAATCATTGCCACAATATACTTTCAGCGGAGCCATTATATTTTGGTATGACCTCAGTAGCATTTATGAAGATGAAACTGTTATGCATACAGAAGAAGTAAAAGATGAAATTATGCGGGTATTAACTACTCCAGGTCTTATTACTACAACTGGTAAGCTTGTTATAAATGATATATATGAGCGCTTTGAAAATATATACAAAGGTTATTCAATAGAGAAAATCTATAATAACTATACTTATAAAGGAGAAGGTATACAAGATATTGATAAACAATTCTTCATGTACCCTTATGCAGGAATACGAATTGAATTTACTTTAACAACTAGAGAATTATGTCAACGGTATATTTTATAACAATGCTTTCGGCTTTAATATATATAGCCTTAGCAGCAGCATTTAATATTTTGCTAATTGGAAAACTCGGTGTGCGCGATGAGATAATTACCAGGGCTCCTAAGCTTATTTCTCAATTATTCGATTGTGACTTTTGCTTAAGCTTTTGGACGTCGCTTATTCTCGCTATCATTCTCGCTATTTTCTTTAATGAGATGAGTATTATACTTATTCCTATCATATCAACCCCTATAACGCGAATTTTAATATGAAAAACCTGATAGTAAATAAAAAAGTCGTACGGGTATATGACAGCATAGATGAAATGCCCATTGTAAATTTTCAGAAGTACAATAAGTATTTGCTTATAGACTCTGGAATTGGCTCAGATGCAGATGATATTGATGCCCATATAACCCGTGTTGCTAAATTCATTAAAAGCAATAATGTCAAAAAAGCCTTGCAAGAACTGCAAAACATGAGGCAAAATATGTATATGGTGAACAATGAAATTTCACCGAGGTATTTAGCTTTTGCAGCCCTTATTCATAGCATAGACGGTGAAGAAGTTAATGATTTGTCAGACGATGGACTTAAAAATATATTGGCCAGACTTAAAGAAATAAAGCATTCAAAGATTATAGACTTTTTGACTTGGCTTAAAAAAAAAGTAACCACCGAACTTGAAATGTATTTTCCAGGAGATTTTGTAAATCCAAAGGAAAAAGATGCATACGATAAGTTAAAGCAAAGAACACTTCTTGTATTGGACTCTGTGATAAATGACACAGATAACTCTGAGCAAATAGAAACCATAGATATGGTAATGCTTAACATGCATTCTCCAAAATCATACATAGGAAGTGAGTCTGTTGAGATAAAATATGATAAGCAATTTGAAAGTACTTGTCTTTTGATAGCTCAAAAAACAAGCATGGATGCTAAAAAGATGACAGTACTTCAATTCTATAATGCCGTTGATAATATAAAACAGCAATTAGAAGCAGAAAGCAAGAGTGTTAAACGACATAAAAGGAAATAATTATGGCTGAAGACGATAAGATAAAATATAGCGATATAATTGAGCCGGATGACTCGATTGAAAAGCTTGTCAAGCAACTTGGCGAGCTCAATCAGTCATACGAGACAATGGTAAATGCTATCAGAGCAGGCGCAGATAGGATTGTACATTCTGTTAAGTCTGCTAGTGGAGCTACAAGTGAAGGGCGTAAAGCTATCGATGAAGCAACAGCATCTACGTCAAGACTTGAAAGAGCCCAGAATGAGCTTAAATTAGCTTTATCTGATACAGGTAAACAGATTGCTTGGCTTAAAGCACAAACTTCAGATGCTAATAGAGCAACTGTAGAACAGCAGCGTTATATTAAGCAAGCTATATCTTCTTATGACCGCCTTAAGTCTGACCTAAAGCAAACAGTTGAGCTATATAAATCTTTAACTGCAGCTGAAAGAGCAGATAGCGAAATGGGGCAACAGCTACTCAATGATATTCTTAATTTGAAAAATCAGATTAAGGTTCTTGATGACCAAATGAAGCCTCATATCCAAACTCTGTCTGAAGTAGAAAAGGCAGAGCAAAGATTAGCTTATTTACAGTCAGATGAAGGCAAAAGATTACTTGAGTTGAAAGCTAAGATTGCTGAGCTTACTTCTGCTAGAAAACAGCAGAAAGCTACAGTAGACCCACTAGCTCAGGCTCAAGAGAAACTTGCCTATGCTCAGTCAGAAGAAAATCAACAGCTTAAACTCTATTCAACTCAAATACGAGAAGCAAATCAGATTGCTCAGTTACAAGCTACAATTGCTAATTCCGCAGAAGGTTCTTATAATAGGCTTTCAGCTCAATATGCATTAAATAAAATACGACTTAATCAGATGTCTGCAGCTGAAAGAGAGGCTGCTGACTCTGGTAAAAAGCTTGAAACTGAAACAAATGCAATTTATCAGCAAATGATAAAATTGCAAGAAGCAACAGGTAATTATAGATTGTCTGTAGGTCATTATCAAAAAACATGGGATGGTTTAGGCATTTCTATTTCTCAAGTAGTACGAGAATTACCTGCTGCAGCTGTATCGCTTAATACATTCTTCTTAGGTATATCGAATAATATACCTATGGTAGTTGATGAAGTTAACAGATTACGTGCTCAGAATAAACTTTTACAAGCAGAAGGTAAAGCAACTGTAAGTGTAACAGGCTCAATAGTTAAAGCTTTGTTTAGCTGGAATACTGTGCTTGTTATACTGCTTACCGTATTTTCCATGTTTGGCAAACAGATTATAACGTGGGTTGGTAATCTTTTCAAAGCAAAAAATGCTGTTATATCTACAACTGAGGCTCTTGATAATATAGCTAAAGAACTTGAAGATACTAATAGTAGCTACGGTAATAACATTGTAAAACTAAAACAGCTACAACAGGAATGGAAAAATCTTGAAACTACTGCTAAGAAAGACCAGTGGATTAAAGATAATAAATCTAATTTTGACCAACTTGGAGTATCTGTTAATAATGTAACAGATGCTGAAAACATATTTGTAAATAATACTGAAGCTGTAATTAATGCTCTTAAATTAAGGGCTAAAGCTGCTGCTGCTCAAAAGTTAGCTGCTGATGAGTATGAAAAAGCTTTAATTGCTAGAAATAAAGCAGAAACAGAAGCAGGTAAAGGTCCATCTGGTTGGGATAAATTCAAAAACTGGTGGGTACAATCTAGTTTACGAGCTACTGATGAATTTGGTGTAGGACCATCTGCAGCTAATTTACAGGTAGCTGACCAGGTATCTGCAGAAGATTTTAGGCAACAAAGAATTAAAGACCTTAACGATGAAGCAGATGCTGCAGAGAAAACAGGAGATGCATATTTTGATTTAGCAGCTGGATATGAAAAAGCTGCTAAAGCTCAGCTTGAAGCTGCTGGTATAGAAGGAAAACATAAAACTACCAAAACACGTACTCGTACTCGTACACGAGAACCGCGTGATTTAACTCGTACTATAAACCAGAATGATATAAAAATACAAAGAGAGTACGAGGAGAGTGTAACTGAATTACTTAAAGATGAATATGCTAAAAGGCGTAAAGCTGCAGCTGACCAGGTTCAGGATGAAAATAACAAGCTTCGCGAGATGTATCGTCTTAACGAAGAATATGTTAAAAATGTAGATGGAAAATATAAAAAGCTTACTGAGGACCAAAAGAAACAAATTGATAGGCAGCAAGAGCTTATAACTAAAACTATTGCTAATAATTTACGAGCATTAGACCTTCAGTTACAACAAATTCAGAATGAGCAAAAAGTTGCTTCTTTGCAGGCGCAGCGTAATACTATAAATCCTACTGATACTAGCGCAGTAACTGAAGCAGCTCAAAATCAAGAGTCTACTGTAACTACCAATGTAGTAGTTACGCGTTATGCTTCTCAGATGGAAGCCTCATTAGTAGAAGAGCGTAAGCTTATGGAAGAAAATCTTGATTTGGAATATGCTTTGATACTTGATACTAATAAGAGATTATTAGAGGCAGGAGATGACCAAGCTCGTTCTGAAGAAGAAATACTTATTGAGCTCAACAAGAAAAAACTTGAGTTGTGGAGTGAGTATGACCAGAAAATCTTAGATGCAAGAGAGCGCGATATTGAAAATCAGCTTGAGCTTGTTAAAAAAGGCAGTGAAGATGAACTTAATCTGCTACTTCAGCAAAATGAAGTACGTAGACAATTAGCTTTAGCACAAAATGCTGCTAAACCTGCAGAACAGCAAGTAAGTACATCTGTAATAAATGCACAGTTTGATAAGTCTGCAGCTCAAACTAAAGGGTCATTCCAAATGACCAGCTTTGATGAACAACAAGCTCTTGACGAGGCTGTATTTAATGAAGTTAAACGCAGTGAAACTGAGATAACTCGATTTAAGCTTGAACAAGAAAAAGCTAGATGGCAAGAACAAATACGTTTAGCAGAAGTTGGTGGATTAGATTGGAGTCAAGCCCAGATTGATGCTGCTAAAGCCACTGTTAAAGGCATAGACCGTGAACTGTCAGAACTTGATGATTTTATTAAAAACATTGGCAAAAAAGGTTTAGGCGGTACTTTGCTTGAGAAACTTGGCTTTGATGATGACCAGATTGATGCCCTAAAAGATGCTGTAAATATAGTAATAGAACAGCTTCAATCCATTATGGATGCCGAAGTTGAATTAGCTGAACAGACTGTAGAAGCAGCTGAAGCTCGAGTAGAGGCCGCACAAAAAGCTTATGATGCCGAGGTTGAGGCTCGCAATAATGGCTACGCTAATAACGTAGCTACTGCTAAAAAAGAATTAGAGCAAGAAAAGAAAAATCAGCAAGAAAAACAAAAAATGCTGCAGGCAGCCCAAAAACGTCAAGAAGCAATGAACACTGTTACTCAGGCATCTTCGCTTGTCACAGCATCTGCTAATTTGTGGAGTTCATTCTCTTCAATTCCTATTGTTGGCCCAGCTCTCGCATTAGCTGCTATTGCTACAATGTGGACATCATTTGCAGTAGCTAAAATTAAAGCCAAACAAGTAACAGCGAGCCAGTCTGATGAATATGGAGAAGGAGGTCTTGAGTTCTTGGAAGGAGGCTCTCATGCATCTGGTGATGATATTGATTTGCATACTAAGAATAGTAAGCATAAAAATATGAGAGCAGAAGGTGGCGAGGCTTTAGCAATTATAAATAAGCATAAAACAAGAAAGTATCGTAAAATACTACCTGACGTTATTGATAGTTTTAATAAAGGCACATTTGAAGATAAATATCTGAAAGCATTTGATGGTCCAGATGGACTAAGTATTTCTCTTAATTCCAATGGAAATGTAGACCTCTCGAAAATAGAAGATGATGTGAGAAGTATTAGAAAGCAGAGTGAAACTAAATACTACACACTGCCTAATGGTGCAGTAGTTATTCAGCATAAAAATGTTAAACGAATTATAAAGAATTAAAGATATGATACCTCCAAAATATAATTTTTATGTCGGCTCACATAAGTATGGATTCATTATAAATTCAGGCTATGATATAGATAAAGATACAGGAGACTACTATGTTAATGAAAGCATATTAGCCTCTAATACGATAAGCATAAAAAAACAATGTAAATATATATATTTTGATGCTATACAGGGCCAAGCATCTAGCTTTTATGAATGCGGGTTGTATTATTATGATAAAAACAATAATTATATAGGGTATTACACGTATAGTCAGCGTTTAAATTCTGGCTTTATTGGAGATGCAGTAGGGCATTCTATTGTAGAAATTCCTGATAATACTGCTTATATTGCATATACATATGCAAAAGATGATAATGACTTCAAAGAATCTATAAATAATACTAAAAGTCCTATATATGAATTAAAGTTAATAACACTTCATTACAAAGAACTCAGCAAAAAATATGCTAAAGAAAACGGGCAAGAGTTTTTCAGAGAATCATTAGATGGAAAATTAAATGTATTCGGAAATGACTATGAATTTATAAATGGCTTCGACTTAGAAGATAGTGGTATATTTATTATAGAAAAATACGATGAGAATTCTATAAAACCGAGAAGATATTCTGTATATTATAAAGGCGAATTTAATAAAACTGATTGTAAATTCGACAAGTCTAAAAAATCATGTGAACTTAAGACAACCACTATTGACAATTATACTAATATATTAAATGGCTATGAGAATACATATGACCTCATAAAATTAGCTCCTGAAATAGAAAAAATAAACATGTCTATAAGGCCATTGATACAGATATATGTAAGAGGAGCATCGTCTATTTCTAATTTTTTAGGAGGAACTTATTGGGAAGTTGATACTAATGAAGTAGTAGATGACCATTCTAAACTAGTAAATGATTTACATTTTTCATTTATTAGGTCATGCAATGAAATGCATGTGCATGGCTCATCTATAATAGGTCTCGAAGGCACTTATGCAGGCACTAGTAATAACTATATATGTGAGAGTGGCTATTATTCTATATATGCAGATATATCTGAATCATTTTTAGGATTTGCGCGTGTATACATAAAAAGAATTTCTGATGGAAAAATTATGTTCAAATCTGAAAATGACATAAAAATATCATATGCAGGTAGTACATCTGAAATTAGCAATGATAGATTATATATACCGCCTGATACTGGTGATATAAAAATGATTCCAGTAGCAGAAGGGTTAAGTGAAAATCCGGTTATAAGTAATATATTTGCCTACATATTATATAGACGAATTTTGCTAAATGCAGATTCTATAGAAGATTCAGAAGGAATAAAAAGTACGTATGATATTCCAATTAATGACATATCAGATAGTTCTAATTATAAAAAATGTATAGGACTTTCTGGCTACGCATTTATATACTGCAAAGCTATATATTCTTCTGTACCAACTAGATACGGCTTAAATGACCATGGTCAGTATTTTACGAATAAATTTATACCATCATCAACAGGAATAGGAAGGCCTATACCTATTTGTAGAAGCCAATGGGTTAATGCGTCTATATGGTATGTATATGATACCCAATATTATGCGCTAGAAGAAAAATTAAGAAGCAATATAGTACTCAAGGATAGTTATTCTATAGCGTCTGTTATAAAAGTTCTTCTTAATAAAATAGATTCTTCAATCAAGCATGAAGCTACACCAGAATATAGCCGTTTCTTATATGATGAAACTGTGCCTATTAGTATGAATAGGTTTTATGTGTATATTACTCAAAAAACAAATATTTTAAAAGGGCAATATGACCAGCCAGCACAAAAAGCAGAAATATCATTCAGCGATGTCATGAAAATGTTACGTGATTGCTTTAGATGCTATTGGTACATAGAGAATAATAAATTAAAAATAGAGCACATAAGCTTTTTTATGAAAGGTGGTTCTTATTTAAATAGTAGCGCTATACAACTGGATGCTACAAAATTAACTGACCAGTTTAATAAAAAATCAGTATCATATTTCCAATCAGAAATAGAATATGATAAATCTGAGCTTAATTCTCGGTATGAATTCGGGTGGATGGATAATGCGGCCGAAGCATTTGGAGGAATCACAATAGATGTAAATTCTAACTATGTACAAAAAGATAAAAATGAAGAAATAAATATAAGCCGGTTTTCATCTGATGTAGATTATATGCTACTTAACCCTTCTGATTTTTCAGAAGATGGCTTTGCATTATTATGTCCTGTAAAAAGCAATTCTGTTTATACACTGCCAATTGTAGAATCAGCTCTCGTAGATGAAGACAATAATAATTATAAAATAGTGGCTCAGAATTGGTATGCGTCATGGCCATACTTATTACGATTTTATATGTATGATATGCCAGCACATAATATTGAGTGTAATGCTCTAGATAGTTTAACTGTCAGTGGCATTAAGCTATGTATGGAGCACTCTATAGAAATTCCTATAAAAGAAGATTTAGATGTAAAAAAACTTATCAAAACTACCATAGGAAATGGTAAAATAGATGAGTATTCTGTGAATGTTGATACTAGAATGGCAAAGATAAAATTAGTATATCAGCCTCAATAGAGTTAAGCATTAAAAATTGTTAATAAATTTTCTTTTTACGGAGATTTTTATTATATTCGCAATATGAAGTTAGTAAATAATAACATATCACCATTGCCATTTTACGATAATCTTGCTCTGCAAAACCATCGTAAAGATTATGCGTATGGCCAGGTTTACCCGCTTATAACCTATAAGAATATGTTATTGCCATTTCAAGTAGTTCTTGCAAGTGGAACATCAGTGAATTGGGTTAGGCTATATGACTTTAATATTGGTAAATACACTGATATTACTACAAACATGAAAGAGAATGGCTTAGTAATTAAGTCATACACTGGTTTCAAACTTCTAAAATACCCTGGTACTCTTCCTATAATTCAAATAAAGCATGAAGGCCAATACTATTTAGCAATATCTGTATCTGGTCTTGGAATTGTATATTCAGATGTATTTACAGTATGCAATAAAGTAGACGACTATCTTTTTATTGAATACCACAATTCTTATAACTTTGAGCTTAAAAATGGCGTAGTAGATTTTTCTGACAATTTCAAATTCAGGTGTTATCTTAATACACAAATAGGCAAACCTGAATATGATTTTGAAGAAGAAGCTACTGAGCGGATGGGCTATACGTTTATTGAGAGCCAAGTAAGCAAAAAGATTTATAAATTTACATTTGTAGCTCCAGAATATCTATGCGATGCATTAAGAATTGTAAGGTTGTGCCAAAATAAGAAGATAACAAGCAAGTTACAAACCTACGATTTAACTACATTTAATATGGAGCCAGAGTGGGAAGACCAAGGCGATTTGGCATCTGTAGAATGTGAGTTTGAAACAGATACGGTTATAGCTAATATAGGAGGTTATACTCCAGAGCTTGTTGGTGGAGACTTTAACAATGATTTTAATAACGATTTTGATATAGAATAATTATGGCGAATTGGAGTACTTTAAAAGCGGCAATCGCTAATATCATAAAGACTAATGGAAATCAAGAAATAACAGGACAACTTCTCCAGAATGTACTTAATAATATAGTAAGTTCTGTAGGAGAAAATTCTACATTTGCTGGAATTGCTACTCCTGCTACTAATCCCGGTGTGCCTGATGGTCCTGTATTTTATTTTGCTAATAAACCCGGCTTATATAGCAATTTTAGTAGTATTATAATAAGCTATTATGGCATATGTATATTATACAATGATATGAATAATAGCTGGAAAAGCATTAAATTATATGAGTGCTTACAAGAGTTAGGTACCTCTGTACAGTTTCCTATTAGCCAGCGAGCTATTACTAATCGTTTAAGCAATTTGCAAATTGAATTTATAAAACGTCTTCAGGGTACTTCAGAGAACAGCGACGCGCTTCACGACCCGCACAAATGGTTGGGGAGCATGACGAGCGAAGAAGAAATGAACACGTTGCTGGACGGGCTTCATGCTTCCGACGCGGAGGGCATTGCGAAGGCGGGATATTTCAGGGGTGATATCGCGGGTACTCCTTTCACGGTGGAGAATATCCCGGTAGGGTATAGCACGGACACATGGCTTCAGTCGGTGCGGGGATACTTCAAGCCGGCCGATTCGGGAAAAAGGTTGACGCGTTCGGGCGAGGAATACGCCGTGCTTTGGCGCAAGTGTGCGAAGGGCGCGTGGGGCGTTTGGGAAAGACTCGGTGGCGGCGTGGGCCGGTCGGCGGATGGCGTGACCGGCGGCGAGATTTTCAACGATTATGAGAATAACACCGTTTCCGGTGATTACGCGCACGCGGAAGGCCAAGGTTGCAGCGCAAACGGTGACGCGAGCCACGCGGAGGGCAAAGGTACTGACGTGGAGGGGCACTACGGGCATGCCGAGGGTCTTTGTACCATAGTTGAAAACGACTGTGAACATGCCGAAGGGTGCTATAACGTAAGCAATACGGGTACGCGCCACAGCATAGGGATAGGCACGTCGGAGAGTGACAGGCGCAACGCCTTGGAGGTGATGGATGACGGGCGGTTGTACGTGCACGGTGTGGGCGGCTATGACGGGATACTCGATGAAAGAAGAGACAAGACACTGCAAAAAGTATTGGAGGAACTGCATAAAGGTGGCGGTACAACAGTGCTTCCTTATGTGGCTTTCGACTTCGGTGTCCTTCAGGAGAAAATCGGCAGCGGGCGCACGCAGGGGGATTTGGATGCTTTCGGGCTGACGGAAGAAGTGTGGGCGAAGATAAGGGGAGCGGAAATCATGGTCGTGCGCGATGATGCCAATGAAAGGACGTACATCGTGACGGGCAGCTCGGATTATTACATTTCGTTCGCCTACGGCATGGGCGAGGCTTACGAGGGTTGGGAAATCCGTAGCTCGGGGGACAGCTTCACCATTACGGTGGGCTATACTCAGGGTGGCGGCGGTGGCGGTGCGGTCACGATAGAATGAGAATTGGAGAGTGTGTTTTTTTATTAATCATTTAATTTTTTTTTAAATTATGGAGAACAATGATGAAATAAAGGCCCAAGCTGCTGCTGCTGCGGTGGCCAACGGGCAGAAGCTGCGGGTGGCGGTGACGAAGACTTCCGCACAGGGGCAGGCGGCGCAGGCTGCCTCGCCCAACCTGATGAGCTTTTCGAGCGACGAGAACAGCGTGTGGTTCAACGGGAAGAAGTACGGGGCACTTCATTTGAAGCGCGTCGAGAATCTTTCGGCTTCAAGCACGTCTTCGGAAATCGCCGCTGTCATAGGGGATGCCACGGAGGCCAATTTTAGTGCCATCGTGGATTTCATAGGGAAAGGCGGCTTGGTGGTCGTGCAGGACACATGGCATGAATATGTGGCAAGTTCTAATTACAACAACAACGCTGACAGCAACCGTTATATACTTGTCGAGTACCTGAAATCCTCGGACAAGTTGGTCAAGAGGAGCCTGAATTTCAAATTCAGCGGTTCGGCATGGAGCCTTGAGGTCTCGACCACGGAAGTGACCCCCGCCAACGTGGACAAGTTCTATTCGTCGTTGGGTGATTCTGTCCAAGTTCCCTCTACGGTGGGTGGCATCAAGGCGGGCACGACGGTGGCTCAGCTGAAGGGGAAGAAGCAGAACGAGATTATCGACATGCTGTTGTTCCCGGAGCAGCAGCCTACGGTGGCAAACCCGTCGGCGAGCATCGCGCTGAAGAACGCGTTCAAGGCGAACGGCATCTACGAGGTCGGCTCGGCAGGCCCGGTGCAGGCCGACTTCACGACGAACTTCAACCGGGGCACGTGCACGGTGGCGGGGCAGGCGGCCAAGAACCGTGCGGGGGCGTTGGATTCGTCGAAGAGCTTCATCTACGTGGGCGGCAGCACGTCGAACAAGACGTTTCCGGCGAAGGTGACGCTTGGCGCGATGCAGTACAATTATGTGGCGACTTACGGGCAGGGTGACACGTTGTTGACTTCCTGGGGTAACAAGGCTTCGGTGACCCCGAACCCGTTGCCTGCGGGTTCGGTGAACTCGGGTGCCATTTACATTTACGGGACTTACCCTTATTACTGCAACGGCGCGTCGGCTTCGACTTCGGCGCAGGACACGAACTTTCCGGGTGCGGCAGCGCCGGGCACGAAGCTTCCGCTCCAGAAGTGGACGGACACGTTGGTGGGCGCGAAGTTCGCGAGCGAGGCTTCGACGGGCACGCGGTTGGTGTTCGAGTTCCCGGCCACGAAGCAGGTGACGAAAGTGGAGTTCATGAACACGGTATCGGGCAAGTGGGAGGTGTTCGCGGAAGGGAACTATGCCGTTTCGTCTTCGGGGAACAAGAACATACAAGGTTCTTACATCATGTACGACAAGCTGACCACGGAGGGTGCGTTGAACGGTGCCTTGCAGCTGAGGTTCACGTTGGCCAACGCGAGTGCACGCATGATGGCCGACGACGGCCTGGATGACGGCATAATCGAGGCCGTGCTGAAAGCCCCGGCAGGAGAGGCCGTGGATGGCGGCACTGTGGCCTTGTCCGCTGACGTTGCCGGGGACGGCATCATGCCTGTTTCGGAAGACGGCATCATGCCTGCCGCCGTGGACACGGGCAACCGTGCGCAGGGCGTGGCGGCCTTTGCGGTGAACTTCGAGCCGGGCGGGCAGGCTCCGCTCGACGCGCGTACGTTGGTGCCGACGAAGGCGGACCTTGTGAATGCGAAGACGTATGCGGCGAAGAACTATTACAAGGGCATGACGGTGGTCGTGGAGGACACGCAGGAGGTTTACGTGCTGAAGGACGTGTCGAAGGTTTCCAGTTCGGACTATTCGGGTTGGAAGCGCATTGATGCCGGGGCGGCTGCGAAAACCCCGGTGGTTGACAACTTGGATTCGACCAGTACGACAAGTGCGCTTTCGGCCAACCAGGGACGTGTGCTGAAGGGACTTGTGGACGGCAAACTGGCGAAGTCGGACGTGGTGAACTCGCTGTCGGACACTTCTACGACCAAGGCATTGTCCGCCGCACAGGGTAAAGCGTTGAATGACAGAATCAACGGGCTTGGTTCCCCGTATAAGGTGAAAGGTACTAATACAAACATATCCGACGTGTTGTCCTTGACGGATGCGAAAGTGGGTGATGTATGGAATGTTACGAATGAGTTCACGCTGCAAGGCAAGAAGTACCCTGCGGGGACGAACGTGGTTTGCGTGACGGCGACGAGCTCGTCGGCGCACGATGACAGGAACTGGGATGCCTTGGGGGGTACGGTGGACTTGACTCCATACCTTACCAAGAGTGATGCGAGCAACACGTATGCAAAGAAAGCTGATACGGATACAAGTTTTGAAGAAATCTGGGAACAGCTTGGGGTAGTAGTTGCTAAGGATGAAATAGTCAATAATCTTACTTCCAGTGAAACGAACAAACCCCTTTCGGCTGCGATGGGTAAGAAATTGCAAGATGAAAAGCTATCGAAAACGGATGCGAGCAACACGTATGCAAAGAAGGCTGATGGAATTTCCCATTATAGCATAGGAGAACTTACAGCGTTAAGTTCTAATCCTACACAAGAACAACTTAAAACAGCTTTAGGGACACCGTCTACTTTTAGAAATGCCATTGATGCAAGAAAACTAATATTAGTAACTGGTCATAATAATATACAATCTCAAAAATCGGCAGTGTGTATAATTGATTCTGGGAATGTAATAGTAAAATATCTTCATCCAGGTAATAATGACTGGATTGTCATTGCAAAATGTGTCCCTGCAAGTAGTGGAGACAACTGGGATAATGCACAGTTTAGTGTAAGAATTGTTAAACCTTCAGATTCAGCAGGAATTACAATCGAATAAACTATGAGAAAGGATTTTGAAATAGATTCAGAAATCATCATTGACGATGTACGAGAGAATTTACCGGACGAAGGTAGCTTGCAAGTGAACGGTAATACTGCCGATATTCCCTCCGGAGTTATTCCATTGGCAAGCACGGCAGTAGGGCAAAAACTAAAGGTGTATGCGAGCAAGACGCGGGCGCAGGCTTTGTCGCTGACGGGTGCGAACCCGCAGGCGTTATTCTTCCCCACGGACGCGGAGAGCATCGTGTTTAACGGGAAAGAGTACGTGGCGGGGCCTTACCTGGTGTGCCTTAACGTGAATAAAAATTCGAGTTCCGACACGCTTTTGGTTCGTTTCGGGAAACCTTCCGACTTGGTGGCGGCGGTACGTGCGCGCCGTCCCTTTTTGGGATGGGACGGCTCCTTGGACAAGGTCACGCATTCGGTGCCTGTTTCGGTGGAGGTCTCGGACTCGACGGTGTACATGATGTGGATGGAGCATTACCGTACGAGCCGCATGCAACTGGTACACCTGTATGCTTCTTATAGCGGTGACACGTGGGGTCAGGTGATGCAGTATAATGAATACAGGTTTTCGGAGGGGATTTATACCCCGCCTGCGGAATAATGGAAAAGGAATAGTATATGAGAACAGATTGGGAACATTTGCGTATGGTGTCGGCATCGGCCATCAGTCCGGTACTGGCATATTATACTCCAATTAACTTTATTGTTTAACAAATTTCTAAATTCTTCAAAATTATGGGAGAAACTGTAGAAAAAATCTATTGTTGCGACCGCGATAACAACGACAACGCGCTCGCAGCTGCCATCTTGGCAAACGGTAATAACCGTAGAGATGATTGGGGCCCGATGGCCGCCATGATGGGTGGAGGTATGAACAACTGGATGAACAATCCGTTTGCCTACCTCATGTTCCTGGCTCTGTTCCGCAATGGAGGCTTCGGCTTTGGCGGGGATGGTGCAGGAGCAGGTACCGCTACTCAGGGTATCGAAACTCAGGCTCAGCTCAATGCTATCCGTACTCAGTTGCAGGACAACCAGAATGCTGATTGCATTAAGTCTGCCATCCAGGGCAACGGCTTTGCTCTTAGCCAGCTGGCTCAGACGCTTAACATCGATTTCAACACTCTTCAGAAGTGCTGCTGCGATGTTCAGGCTGCTATCCAGCAAGTTGCTGGTCAGGTTGGCTTCTCTGCTGAGCGTGTTATCAATGCCGTTAACCTCGGTGACTGCAATGTTATCCAGGCTCTGCAGAACTGCTGCTGCCAGACTCAGCGCCAGATTGCTGATTTCCGCGGTGACCTGTTCCTCCAGAATTGTAAAGACACTGCCGAACTCCGCAATGGTCAGCGTGACCTTGGCTTTGCGATTACGCAGGGCTTCTCGTCTACTGCTTTCCAAGCTCAGCAGGATAAGTGCGATATTCTTCGCGCTGGTCAGGACAACACTCAGCGTATCATCGACACTCTGAACAACCACTGGAAGGACGAACAGGCTCTGAAAATTCAGGACCTTAAATTCGAGCTTTCTCAGGAGCGCCAGAACAGCCTGATTAACGAGCGTTTCAACAGGCTTGGCAATTGTGGCTGTGGCGGTAATAGCTGCGGATGCGGCTGTGGCCAGTAATGTTTAACCATTAAACTGTAAAGATTATGGTTACATTATCGCCAGTAGGCTTAGCCGCTGCTCCTGTGGCAAATCAAGTTTCGTTCTTGGCCACATTTAAGGAGAAATTGTGTCGTTGTGTCTGTGCAACTTCTACCAATCAACCGTTTGCGACTGTTACTTATAGGAATGAAACGCCTGTTCTTAACGGAACTACCGTATTCGTGCCTATTGTAGCAACAATCACGATTACTACTCCGAATGCTTGCAAATGCCAAGCTGAGACACAGGTAATCAATGAACGGTTTGTGGTTGCATTCCAAGGTAGAACGACACTTCCTACATCTGTTACTATCAACCAGCTTGGAATGACTCAAGGACTTATTAAGATAGTATGCGGAAAATCCAACTGCTATGCTATCAATAGCTCATTGAGCGTTTCTATTCCAGCTGAACCAGCAGCCTAATTGAAATTGAGGGTACTTAGGGAAGTTTTATACTTCTCTGAGTGCCCTCTTTTTTATTAACAATTCAAAAAGATAAGCTATATGTTGTTATTCAAAGATATAAAGCAGAATTATCCTGTATACATTCTTGATACACAGGAATTTAGCCTTATTCAAGGCAAAGCCACTCAGGTATCGTTTCCTCGATTAGAAATGAACCAGAAGACTGGCAAGACAGAGATGGTAGTAGATGTTACTATAGAGGCCAATGGAAAAATGGCAACTTACGCTATTCCTGAAAGCCATTCAGTTACCTATGCCGGGCATCTTGTTCTGTCAACAGAAAAATCTGGATTGACGAGCGAAGTTGAAGCTCAAAAGGCAAATGCTGAACAGGTTTTGGCTTCTGCTTCTAAAGCTCAAAATATCATTGACAAAGCTCCTTTATTGCTTGCAGAGCTTAATCCTATGTATAAGGAAAAGCAAGAAACAGAACAGCGTTTCGGCAAGATTGAGAAGTCCATTAGTGGCATGGAAGAACTCATGAAAAAGCAGCAGGAAATGATGGAGAATTTCATCAAAAAATTTGAAAGCTAAAAGTTATGGGACACAGATTAAAATGTATCATAGTAAAGCATTATACATGCGACCATGATAAGGAGCACGAAGATGAAGAAGACGTAGTAGTAGAAAGCAGAATAGCTACTCCTCATGGTGAGCATAAGGTCAAATTCGATTTGCCTTATGAGCAAACAGCAAATGCTCTCATGTCTGCTAAAGGATATTCTGAGTATGTCAAAAAGCACGGCTATCACTTTACAGATGCTCTGCAAGAGCACGTAAGTAAAATGATGGTAAATGCTAATGGCCAACAGCATTCTTGGACTACAAGTCAAGTCAAAAAGTCTATGGAAAGCTTAGGATTGAGCATTCCTGGTAAAGTGACAACAGGTGATGTTACCTATGTGGCTAACATGGCTTATGCAGATTTCTATCCAGACCCTCTGAAAGATGAAGCCGCATGCTTGAGATATGCTCATAAAGTGGCCAATGACCCGGATGGGTATGATGGCATGATTTTCTGCAGATGGACTGCTGACGCAATCGGAAAAGCAATCAAGTTGGACTGGGAAAAATTCGTATAGTATGTTAGAACTGATTGAAGCCAAGAACTTTGACGGACTGATGTTTTTCATAGCTATTAGAGTTGGCATTATTCTAGTCTGCTGGATTTTCATGATACTAAGCAGTATCGTAGACTTCTGGAGTGGAATAACGACAGCAAAAGCACTTGGCCAAGCATTGATGTCGCATGGATTTCGTAGAACAATTACAAAAATCGGCGATTATGTAAGGCTAATGCTTTTTGCTCTTATGTTTGATATACTTGGAAGCTTATTATCATTCTATATAATTCCATTTGCCACAATTCTATGTACTGTTGCAGTTATATGTATTGAGGGTAAATCTGTGGTTGAAAATAGCAAACGTAAAAAAGCTCATGCTGCAGATGTACCTGATATAGTAAAAAAGATTGTGCAAGCAGCTACTGCAGAGCAAGGCCACGAAATACTTAATGAAATAACAAAAATAATCACCTTAAACGATAAAAAGAAATGAGAAAGATAAATAAAATCATAGTCCATTGCTCTGCTACTCCTGAAGGACGAGATGTTAAAACTGAGACCATACGAGATTGGCATGTGAATGGTAATCACTGGAAAGACATTGGTTACCACTATGTGATTGAGCTCGATGGCTCTGTTCACAGAGGCAGAGATGAAAGTGTAGCTGGAGCACACTGTTCAGGCCAAAATGCGAACTCTATAGGAGTATGCTATGTAGGAGGTGTTGCTAAAGACGGTAAAACTCCTAAAGATACGCGCACTGAGGCTCAAAAGCAATCTTTACTCGAATTGCTGAAAAGCTTAAAGGTAAAATACCCAAATGCTACTATTCATGGACACAGAGAATTTGCAGCTAAGGCGTGTCCCAGCTTTGATGCTAAATACGAGTATAAAGACCTCTGAAGCGCATAAAAACCATTCTCGTAATAATTTCTTATACACGAGAATGGTTTTTATATTAAATATGAATAATAACAAATAAAACTCAAAGATTATGCGAGAATTAGCGAGAATAATTACACTTATATTTTTAGCCACTATATTATATAGCTGTAAGTCAATTCAATATGTGCCAGTGGAAACAACGAAAAGAGATACTACTTACTTATCTCAGACCAAAATTGATAGCATATATCATAGAGATTCAATCTATGTAGAACGCAAAGGCGATACCGTGTATCTCAGTAAATATAAATACTTGTATAAATACATAGAAAAGCATGATACTCTCTGGCGAGAAAAAGTTGATACAATTCAAGTTGCATACCCTGTAGAAGCTCAG
>OGMT01000211.1_pt1 | contig 53937 bp, 40 predicted proteins | sample 1573271 | NCBI WGS metagenome assembly OGMT01 (sample SAMEA2582000, study PRJEB24529) | metagenome | biome: Human gut stool | place: China | collected 2011 | reverse complement strand
TATATCCGGTATCGTCCGCTTGAATCAAATCTGAGCGCGACAAACCCGAATTTGCCACAATTTAGATATAGTCGGAGATGTAAGGTGACTCATGCAGCAGCACATCATCCAGCCGGTCGATCGCCTGTGCATTTCCGGTGATGCGTCCCATGCGGTGCAGCTTGGCGGCGGTCTTGTAGCCGAGAAGCAACGTGGTCAGCGTCGCAATCGACATCTTGACGCGGTATTCGCCAGGTTCGTCCATTACGGTGCAGCGTCCGGCATGGAAGCGGACAGTCAGCGTGCGCTCGTTCCAAGGCAGTAGTTCATCACTGATCTTGAAGGTGATCGTTGTGTCTTTCTCATCCGGATCACAGTGATACTGTTCAAAGAACTGCTCAACATCGACGATACGTCCCATAATATACGGGCGGATCATCTCACGGATATCTCCGTCGTCCATCTCAAAAGCAATCGGTTCATTAAAATAGGAATTACCATGGATCTCATGGATCATGGAATCATGCGCGTGAATGTATTCCCACAGACCTTCCTGTGCCTCGCGGTTCAGATAGATCATTTCCTTGATGTGCATGATATTGTCCTTGATCAGATAGACCATGTAACCCTGCGGCGCAGATTTGCGGTTGTAGTAGACGGCAACCATCGTGTCGTCCTCATCCCAGCGCCAGTATTCTTCCCAGGCGAGGCTATTGCGGAACAGGCAGCCGTGCGTCATATTGGCAAAGCTTGTGTGCAGATTCTTGAAGTCGGCGCTCTCATAGTCAACGCGGCGGACATAGCCGGGAGCAGTCGCCTTGGACGGGAACTGTCTTGTCTTCACCGTGTAGGAAATCTTATTAGAGATGATCTCCCAGCCGAGTCTGCGGTACAGCGGAATCGAGTAAGGATATAATAAGGCAAAAGGCTGATGCTTTTCGCGCATGTGAGACAGACTCTTGAACATCAGCTTCTTCATGATGCCACGCCCTGTAAACTCCGGGTAGGTGCATACGGATGTGACAAAGGCGACCGGATATGATGTCCCGTAAATGTTCATTTTCAGCGGATAAGCTGCAAACTGCGATACGAGATCTTCACCGGCGAAGCATCCCATGACATCTGCGCGCTCCAATACCGGGAACTTGGACTGTTTGATCTCATCGTCCTGCCAGCCGGTCTCAAGAAGCTCCTGCTCCGTGATCTGGAATGCATAGCGAAGCAGCGCGTTGTACTGATCCAGATCGCCCGTTGTCAGGTAGCGGATCGTAAAATCCGGATCCAGCGGCGAATTACTTGTATTTTGTTTCATACGATTTCTCCTTCGTAATTTATAGTATGTAGGCGATTGCTTGTTTCCTGAAATAGTGAAAAATAAAAACGATTTATTTGATAAGCGGCTGCCTGATATAAATTTCATAAATCTCTAGTTTGCATTATAGCAGAAGTTGTGAAGGTATGGAATGCTTCATTTTGTGGTACTGCAAATGCCTTTGGAATTCCTTGCACAGCAAAAGCAGGCGCACACATTTTTAACGATACGACAGATATTCGAGGAAACGCTTGACCGCGAGGGAGGCACTCTTTTTGTCGCGGAGCGCGAGCGCAATATTACGGTAAGCCGGGACATCGAGTTCCTTCTGCACAATGTGGTATGGCGTCTTTTTTAGGATGAGTTCCGGCACGATGCTGACACCGAGTCCGCTCTCCACCATCGACATGATCGCATAGTCGTCCCAGGTCGTAAAATGCACATTTGGCACAAGTCCGTTACGCTCGAAGATTTCCGATACTTCGGCCTTCGCTCCTACCTTTTCAAGAAGCATGAATGGCTCGTCGCAGAGAGCGGCGATCGGAACCTTATCATAGGAGGCAAGCCGGTGTCCTTCCGGTAATATGGCAAAAAGCCGATCCTCCTCAAGCTCGATCGTCTCGAAATCCGGATTGGTCGGGAGACGTAAGAAGCCGCAGTCAATGCGTCCGGTGCTGATCCATTCTTCAATCTCGGAGTAATCGCCGAGCAGAAGTTCGTAGTCGATGCCCGGATAGTCCTTCTGGAATTCCTTGATGATGTTCGGAAGCCAGTGCGTAGCCACACTCGAGAATGTTCCGATGCGGATGATACCGGATTCCAGACCAACCAATTCGTCAACATGCATCTGCAGCTTCTCGAATTCCTTGCAGACTGCGGAAGCGTAGGGCAGAAGCGTCATGCCGTCACTGGTCAGCTTTACACCGGTTTTGTTGCGCTCAAGGAGAGTGATATGCCACTCTTTTTCCAGGTCATTGATCATGCGGCTGATGCCGGACTGGGAGTAGTTTAAAAGCTTTGCAGCTTTGGTAAAGCTTCCGAGTTCTACGGTTTTGACGAACGCCATATATTTTTGTAAATTTTTATCCATATCGAAATCCTCTCTGCGCGTTTCCACTATGTGTATAAATACACACGTTACCACGTTAATTCTTTATCTATGCGAAAATCTCATAATAAATATGATAAATATTCGCTTTTTATATACATATACTTATGATATAATTCCGGTTAGAATTTGGCAAGAAGTTTTTCGATGGGTTAATAGAACTTTCTTGCATACACATAGGAGGAATTTTGTTATGTTGAACACATCAATCATCTGTATTCTGGTGACGATCGTAGCATATCTTCTGATCGTTCTTCTGGTCGGTTTCCATTATGCAAAGGTAAATGAGTCCGCATCCGATTTCTATCTCGGCGGACGTAAGCTTGGACCGCTTGTGACCGCGATGAGTGCGGAAGCGTCTGATATGTCAAGTTATCTGCTTATGGGACTTCCGGGACTGGCTTATCTGTCTGGTCTTGCGGATGTTGGCTGGACCGCGATCGGACTGGCAATCGGAACTTATTTAAACTGGCTTTTTACAGCAAAACGCCTGCGCCGTTATACGCACGCGACCAAGTCGTTTACGCTGCCACAGTTTTTCTCGAATCGTTATCGTGATAAGAAGAATATCTTATCTTTGATCGCAGCCGTGATCATCATTATCTTCTTCGTTCCGTATACAGCCAGCGGATTTGCCGCATGCGGTAAGCTTTTTGCTTCCCTTTTTGGTGCTAATTATATCGCAGCGATGCTGATTTCAGCCGTTGTCATCGTGGCTTACACGACAGCCGGCGGATTCCTTGCAGCATCCACCACAGACTTTATCCAGAGTATCATTATGACGATCGCAATCTTCTTCGTACTGATCTATTCTACTATCCAGGTTGGTGGAATTGGTGTGGTCGTTGACAATGCGCGTCAGCTGCCGGGTTACTTCTCCTTTACAACATCTTATGTAGTGGAGACCAAAACCTCGCAGCCGTACAGTCTGCTTACCATTGTTTCGACACTGGCATGGGGACTCGGATATTTTGGTATGCCGCATATTCTTCTTCGTTTTATGGCAATTGAGGATGAGCACAAGCTTAAGATCTCAAGACGTGTCGCTTCCGTATGGGTTACGATCGCGATGGCCGTCGCAGTCATGATCGGTGTGGTAGGTCGTGAGATGAGCTCTCAGGGATTGGTGGAATCCCTCTCCGGCACACAGACGGAGACTATCATTGTAAAAGTCGCAGATCTGCTCTCTAAGTATGGTATCTTCCCGGCTCTGATGGCTGGATTGATCCTTGCGGGAATTCTTGCAAGTACAATGTCAACTGCAGATTCACAGCTTCTTGCAGCATCTTCGAGTGTGTCACAGAACATCTTACAGGAGGCATTTCATCTGAATCTGTCCAAGAAAGCAAGCATGATTGCTGCCAGAGTGACCGTTCTTGTTGTTGCCGTACTTGGCATTATCATTGCAAGAGACCCGAACAGTTCGGTATTTGGAATTGTATCGTTTGCGTGGGCAGGATTTGGTGCAGCGTTTGGTCCGCTTGTTATCTGTTCTCTCTTTTGGAGAAGAACGAACTTCCCGGGCGCTTTGGCAGGAATGATCTCCGGTGGAGCGATGGTCTTCATCTGGAAATATCTTGTGAAGCCAATGGGAGGCGTGTTCGGAATCTACGAGCTGCTTCCGGCATTCTTAGTCGGACTGATCGTTATCGTTGTGGTAAGCTTACTTACCCCGGCTCCGAGTAAGGAAATCGTTGATGAATTTGATCATGTAAAGTCTGGTAATGAGATTGCAGATTAATGGGAGATAGACAGTCGAATTAAATATTTGAATACAAAGCGATTGATGAATAGAAAAGTTGGTGCATGAGTGAAAAACGTGTACCAACTTTTTATGTATATAATAAAAATGACAAAAAGAAGAAGCACAAAAGATAAATGTGTTGTGCATATTTCCTTGACAGAAGATTATAAAACAAGGTAAGATGTATAAATAGTACAAAAACAAAGGAGAAGGGTTTTTTATTATGTTGGCTGCGCAGATTGTAGCGGTACTGATCTTCATCGTGATGTTTTTGTTGATCATTACCGAGAAAATTGAGCGGCAGTGGGTGACTTTGGGGTGTGCACTTGCTGTCCTTGTCATTGTATTTGGAGTGTGCATGCACAGTATGACCGCTGTCATGGATACCCTCAATGTGAAGAGCATCTTTTCGCTGAAATTCTGGTATGAAGCGGGCGCAATCGAGGAGGAGAGTGCCGGTATCAACTGGGCAACGATCCTGTTTATTGCCGGAATGATGGTGATGGTCGAGGGGATGGCAAAGTCGGGCTTTTTTCACTGGCTTTGTATCACGATCGCGAAGCTGGTGCATTTTCAGGTAATTCCGATTTTTATCACATTCATGGTAATGTCTGCGGTACTTGCGATGTTCATCGACAGTATCACGGTCATTCTGTTTCTGGCGGCGGTCACGGTCGAGCTTGCGAAGCTGCTTGGATTCAATCCGGTGCCGATGATCCTGACGGAGATCTTCTGTGCGAACCTTGGCGGTTCATCTACAATGTGCGGAGATCCGCCGAACATTATTATCGGTACGGCACTGAAATATTCGTTCTTCGATTTTGTGACGAATACCGGTGTGATTGCGTTGCTTTCCCTGATCGTGGTGGTCATCTATTTCTACTTCTGCTTCCGCAAGGAATTAAAGAAAAAGCCGGAAGGATATGTGAAGAAGGATGTGAATATTGATCCGTGGGACGGCGTGCCGAGTAAGAAGGAATTTGTGATCAGCTGCCTGATCTTTGCGTGTGCCGTCATTCTTCTTGTGACACATGCCAACACAGGACTGACCGTAGCGTTCATCGGCGTATTTATTGCGGCGCTCACGCTCATTACGGCAGGTAAGCATCGCATGCATATCATCAAAAGCGTGGATTACAAGACACTGTTATTCTTTATCGGATTGTTTGTTGTAGTTGGGGGACTGGAACAGACGGAGATCTTAAATCTGATCGCGCTGATGATCGAGAAGTGGAGCAAAGGCAATCTCTATCTCATGGTTGCCATCATTCTGTGGATTTCTGCAGTGGCAAGCGCTTTCGTCGACAATATTCCGTTTGCGGCAACGATGGTTCCAATCATCAAGACACTTGCTGCATCGAGTGGGGCGAACCTGCCGATGCTTGCATGGACACTTTCTATGGGAACGGATATCGGAGGCAGCGCGACACCGATTGGTGCTTCTGCCAATGTCGTCGGAATTTCGGTGGCAACGAAGGAAGGTCATCCGATCGGATGGGGCGAGTATTGTAAGTCGGCGATTCCTGCCACAATTCTTGTACTTGTCATTTCGATGCTGACTATTTGGGTGCGTTATATTTAGGAGAAGAAAATATGGGAGAAAAGCAGAAAATTATATCAGTAAGCCGAGAGTTCGGAAGCGGGGGGCATGAGATCGCAAGACAGATCGCAGAAGCGATGCAGCTGGAATTTGTGGATCGCAGCATCATTGAGATGATTGCAAAAGAGAAGCTTGTGGATGCGGATAAGCTGCATCCTTATGACGAAGCAACGCGGTTCGTTCCGCGCCGTACCGTCAGAGGACATAGCAGTTCGCCGGAGGAGACAATCGCACAGATGCAGTTCGAGTATTTGAAGAAGAAGGCAGCAGCCGGGGATTCCTTTGTGGTTGTCGGACGATGTGCGGAGACCGTGTTAAAAGATTTTGAAGGCCTGACCTCGATTTTTGTGCTCGGCGATTACGATAAGAAGCTTGCTCGTGTCATGGAAGTATACGGACTGAACGAGAGGGATGCCAAGGCGAAGATGACGCGCCACGACCGGAACCGTAAGGCGTACCACAACCGTCACAGTGAAGGCAAGTGGGGGGATTCGAGACTGTATGATCTGTGCATCAACAGTTCGACGCTCGGTATGGACAAGACCGTGGAGGTGCTGGAACAGTATTTGCAGAAACGGTATGAGTAGTTCTTGATTTTTCCTGGTACGTGCTGTATATTATACTAATGTACTAGGATATAATTGATAGGAAGAAATGTAAAAGCAGCAGTTGATGCTGCTTTTGCTATGAATAGGCGATTGCGATAAAAGATAAAGGAGCAGCACATGTTAAATCAGTTTTCAAGAACACAGTTACTTCTCGGCAAAGAAGCAATGGATAAATTACAGAACTCGCGCGTGGCGGTATTCGGTATCGGCGGCGTGGGCGGATACGTCTGTGAGGCTTTAGTTCGAAGCGGTGTGGGTGAATTCGATCTGGTCGATGATGATAAGGTATGTCTGACGAATCTGAACCGACAGATCATTGCGACGAGAAAGACCGTTGGAAAATATAAGACCGAAGTCATGAAGGAACGTATCTTAGAGATCAACCCGGATGCGAAGGTGAATATTCACAATTGCTTCTTCCTGCCGGAAAATGCGGATGATTTTCCATTTGAAGAGTATGATTATGTTGTAGATGCAGTAGATACTGTGACAGCAAAGATTGCTTTGGTCATGAAGGCGAAGGAGAAGAATGTGCCAATCATCAGCAGCATGGGCGCGGGAAATAAGCTTGACGGAAGTCAGTTCAAGGTCGCAGATATCTATAAGACGAAGGTGTGTCCGCTTGCGAAGGTCATGCGCCGCGAACTCAAGAAGCGAGGTGTGCGGAAACTGAAGGTTGTATATTCGGAGGAGATTCCGACACGTCCGCTTGAGGATATGTCGATTAGCTGCAGGACACATTGCATCTGCCCGCCGGGGGCTGAACACAAATGTACGGAGCGAAGAGATATTCCGGGAAGTGTGGCGTTCGTGCCATCTGTTGCGGGACTTATTATCGCGGGCGAAGTTGTGAAGGATCTGTGTAAAAACGCTTAACCATAATACGAAAGATCTTATAGAACAGAAAGTAGTTTTTATAAGATCTTTTTTGTATTGTGTTTAACTAAGATTACATTATATAATGTTATGGAGATAAGGAGGAATGACAAATGCCAGTATTTGACTTTAGCAATACACCGGATGCAAACAAGGATCCGGTTTGTACCTATACAACATTTCGTTCGAATGAATCAGTGCCAAGCGCCGAGCATCCGATCATGCTTCTCGACAACAGAGAGCATAAGTGGAACCACCATTCATCCGGTGTGTTCACGAATCCGATTAAGCGTACTTCGTTTGAATTTCAGGAGGAAGAGGGCACGATCAGTGCAGATATCTTAGAGATTGATGCGCGTTTTGTCAGCCTTCTGCGCTGGCTCGGAGAGAATCACATCAATGTGCGTCTGTCCGGTGAGAATACGGATAAGGGATATGCGGTATATAAGATCCGTGAGATCGCATTCGGTGGCGGAACGAAGCTTTCTGCGGAAGATGGATTCTTACAGTTTATGATCGATCGTCTGCTCGCGAGCAGTGCCCCTGCGGATGAAATCGAGGATGAGGATCAGGATGAAGACGGCGACGATATGAAGCTGACCAGTCTGCAGAGTATCACAGATTTCATGAACTGTGCGGGAAGAACACTTCCGGACAACATCCGTCTGTGGGCAAGACGTAACCTTGCGGTAGCCCGTTCCAACGAGGTATCACCGGAGGAACGCCGGCACGCGCAGAGAGCACTCTCTATCATGATGAATATTCAGTGGAAGAGTAACTATTTTGAAGCAATCGACCCGAACGAAGCGCGCCGTATCCTCGATGAGGAACTCTATGGAATGGAGCGCGTAAAGCAGAGAATCATCGAGACGATCATCCAGATTAACCGTACCCATACACTTCCGGCATATGGACTTCTTCTGGTCGGACCGGCGGGAACCGGTAAATCACAGATCGCCTACGCGGTAGCAAGAATCTTAAAGCTTCCGTGGACAACACTCGATATGAGTTCCATCAATGATCCGGAGCAGCTGACGGGAAGCTCCCGTGTCTATGCGAATGCCAAGCCGGGAATCATTATGGATGCGTTCTCGATGGCCGGGGAGTCTAGCCTTGTATTTATCATCAACGAGCTCGATAAAGCTGCCGCAGGCAAAGGCAACGGAAATCCTGCAGATGTACTTCTGACGCTTCTTGATAATCTTGGATTCACGGACAACTATATGGAGTGTATGATTCCGACAGTCGGAGTCTATCCAATCGCTACGGCCAACGATAAATCACAGATCAGCGCGCCGCTGATGTCGCGTTTTGCAGTCATCGATATTCCGGATTATACAACGGAAGAGAAGAAGGTAATCTTCTCGAAATTTGCTTTGCCGAAGGTGCTTAAGAGAATGAGCCTTAAGGAAGAGGAGTGTGTGATCACGGACGAAGCACTCGACGCGATCGTGGAGCAGTATAAGAATACATCTGGAATCCGTGATCTCGAGCAGGCAGCAGAGCACATCGCAGCCAACGCATTGTACCGCATCGAAGTCGATCATGTGGATCATGTTGCATTTGATGCAGCGATGGTTCGCGAACTGTTAGCGTAATCATAATTGGAGGATATATGTTAGATCAGAGTTTATTTACAGAAACGATCCATGAGGTATCTGAGATTATTCGTGTGTCACAGGGAAATATGACACGTGAGGAAATCTTGGGATACTTCAAAGACATGGATCTTAATGAAGAACAGCAGCAGATGGTGCTGGATTTCTTATTAAAGCCGCATCCGGAGGATGAGCAGATTGCAGAAAATGCAGAAGATCCGCAGGATGATAATGCAGAATCCGGTGAAGATGCGACGGATGATGAGAAAAAAGAGGCCTATCAGACAGAATCGCTGGATGCAGCGGATGCAGAGAAGAACAATGAAGCCGCCCACACCGGCGTCTTTCAGATGTACCTCGACGAATTAAACGAACTCTCCACCTATTCTAAGGAAAAGCAGGAGGAAATGTATAAGGCTCTCCTTGCCGGAGATGAGAGCGTGATCAACGATATCACGAATTGCTGGCTTCCGGTCGTGCTAGAGAATGCAAAGAAACTCACGGAATCGAATGATCCGGACAGTTTGCAGGATGTCGTGCAGGAAGGCAATATGGCACTTTTCATGCGTCTTACGGAACTTTGTGGATCGCAGGAGAAGGTTGATGTTGAATCAGAACTTGCACAGGAAATTGAGAATGCAATGAAATCCTGCATTATAGAGGAAGAGGGAGAGGGCGAAAGCGAGGATGCGATGGTCGGCAGGATCGCTTTGGTCAATGAGGCGGTCAAGTATCTCGAGAAAGAGAAGGGAATGAAGCCTAGCATCGCAGAACTTGCAGAATACACGAAAGTACCGGCTTCGGAACTTGATGAGATCCTACTATATATAGAGAAAGCAAAGCAAAAGAAAAAATGATAAATTTTTAACAAAATATTTTGCAAGCATATTGATTTTGGAAATCAATCATGTATAATATTAGGCGAAGAAGTTGGAAAAAGAATAACAAAAGAAAGCTTCTGTAATTATTAAAGAAAAGGAGTCAGGGCAAGATGGCAACAATTGATTTAAGCAAGTATGGAATTACCGGAACTACAGAAATCGTTTATAATCCTTCTTATGATGTATTATTTGAGGAGGAGACAAAGGCTGGTCTCGAGGGATACGAAGTTGGTAAAGAGACAGAGCTTGGCGCTGTCAACGTAATGACAGGTATCTACACAGGACGTTCACCAAAAGACAAATACATCGTTATGGATGAGAACTCTAAGGACACTGTATGGTGGACAACAGATGAGTACAAGAATGACAACCATCCAATGACAGAGGATACATGGAATGTTGTTAAGGATATCGCTAAGAAGGAGCTTTGCAACAAGAGACTTTTTGTTGTAGATGCTTTCTGTGGAGCAAACAAAGATACACGTATGGCTATCCGTTTTATCGTAGAGGTAGCTTGGCAGGCACATTTTGTAACCAATATGTTCATTCAGCCAACTGCTGAGGAACTTGAGAGCTTCGAGCCTGACTTTGTTGTATATAATGCTTCTAAGGCTAAGGTTGAGGACTACAAGGCATTAGGATTAAACTCTGAGACCTGTGTAGCTTTCAATATCACAAGCAAGGAACAGGTTATCATCAATACATGGTACGGCGGAGAGATGAAGAAGGGTATGTTCTCTATGATGAACTACTTCCTTCCACTTAAGGGTATCGCTGCTATGCACTGTTCTGCAAACACAGACTTAAATGGTGAGAATACAGCAGTATTCTTCGGTCTTTCAGGAACAGGTAAGACAACATTATCTACAGATCCTAAGCGTCTTCTCATCGGTGATGATGAGCACGGCTGGGATGACAACGGAGTATTCAACTTCGAGGGTGGATGCTACGCTAAGGTTATCGATCTTGACAAGGATTCTGAGCCTGATATCTACAACGCAATCAGAAGAGATGCTCTTCTTGAGAACGTAACTGTAGATGCAAACGGTAAGATCGACTTCACAGACAAGAGTGTTACAGAGAATACTCGTGTATCTTACCCAATCAACCATATTGAGAATATCGTACGTCCAATCTCTTCTGCACCAGCTGCAAAGAACGTAATCTTCTTATCAGCAGATGCATTTGGAGTACTTCCACCAGTATCTATCCTTACACCGGAGCAGACACAGTACTACTTCCTGTCAGGATTTACTGCTAAGCTTGCTGGTACAGAGCGTGGAATCACTGAGCCTACACCTACATTCTCTGCTTGCTTCGGACAGGCATTCCTCGAGTTACATCCTACAAAGTACGCTGAGGAGCTCGTTAAGAAGATGCAGAAGAGCGGAGCTAAGGCTTACCTCGTAAATACAGGATGGAACGGAACCGGAAAGAGAATCTCTATTAAGGATACCCGTGGAATCATCGATGCAATCCTTAGCGGAGCAATCAATGAAGTTCCTACTAAGAAGATTCCAATGTTCAACTTCGAAGTTCCTACAGAGCTTCCAGGAGTAGATACAGGAATCCTTGATCCTCGTGATACTTACGCTGATGCTTCTGAGTGGGAGACAAAGGCTAAGGATCTTGCAGCAAGATTCAATAAGAACTTTGCTAAGTATGAGGGAAATGAGGCTGGTAAGGCACTTGTTTCAGCTGGTCCTCAGTTATAATTCGAGAAAATTCGAACCGTATATATGAGATTTACAAGAATCCTCGTCCACATTGTGGGCGGGGATTTTTGAGTTGGGAAAAGCAGTTGATTTCGTATCTAGGCCTGTTTATAATGAAATAGGTAATTGAAAAATAAAAAGGGAGAAAGCGACTCCGGAGGAGAATACCGATGATAAGGGAAGCAGTAGCTTCAATAAAAAGAGTATGGAATTATGAGAAAACGATCAATGTAGATATCCGTGCATTGCAGAACATGCTTGTTATTTTTGCAATTGTTATGCTTTTGATCGATGTGGAAAATTTTAAGCTTGGGAAATATGGGATAGGGGGAGCAACACTGTTTGCCGCAGTGGTGTGTATTTTGTGTGCAGCGGTACTGAACCGGCACCAAAAGGAAGGATACAGGATTGGCAGGATAGCGGTGATCGTGTTGCTGGCATTGGCGTTACCGATTGCAGCAGGCGGTGCCAATGACGGTTTTTCGCTGCTTTGGTATATGCTGATTCCGATTTTTACACTTGTGTTGTTTGGAATGCCATTTGGAGTACCGGCGTGTATCGGATTTGGGTTGGGAATCATGCTTCTTTTCTGGACACCGGTACGAGGGGTACTGTTCTATTCGTATCCAAGAGAGTATTTGTATTATTATCCGATTTTTTACTGGGGGTTTTGTCTGATCACCGTTGTGATGGACATATTCTATAAGCTTTACCAGATTCTTCAGGCTGAACATGAGAAGAAGCTGGAGGAGGAAGTACAGCATGCGGTTGATGATACAAAGAAGCTGATGGTAAATTCGGTAGCAACGATCAGCCGGATGCTTGATGAGAAGGATTCCTATACGCAGGAACATTCCCAACGTGTGGCGGAGTATTCGGCGTTGATCGCACAGAACCTGAAGACGGTTTCCTATACGGATAGGGAGATATCCCTGATTTACCGGAGTGCGCTGCTGCATGATATTGGAAAGATTGCAATACCGGATGCAGTGCTCAATAAGCCGGCACGTTTGACGGATGAAGAATTTGAGATTATGAAGAAGCACACCATCTGGGGACGGGAAATTCTCTCCGAACTTAAGTTTCTGCCGCAGGCGGATCTGGGCGCAAGCTATCATCATGAGCATTATGACGGAACCGGTTATCCGTTTGGACTGAAAGGGGAAGAGCTCCCTCTGATCACGCGTATTATCAGCGCCGCAGACGCGCTCGATGCAATGAATTCCAATCGCTGTTACAGAAAGCATTGTGATAAGGATTATATTATCGGTGAGTTTGAAAAAGGGGCAGGAACGCAGTTTGACCCGCAGGTGGCGAAAACGGTGGTTCAATTAATTCGGGAAGAAAAGATTGTTGTTTTATAAAAGGTGTTGTATATGGAGAAGATGGTACATGTGATGAAGAAAAAGCTGCAGAATTTCCGGGATATTGTTCTGTGTCCGTATGAGGATGAGCAGCTGGCGGCATGGATCAAGCTGGTATTTGGAATGATCTGGGCGGTCAGTATTCCAAATGGACTGATTTATGGAGCCTCAATGGAATACCAGATTGTACTGATGATCATGGTAGGGGTATTGGCTTTGGATATATGGATTGAGAGAAAGCATCGCAGCATGTGGCTGGATACCGTTGTGTTCACGCTGCTTTGCCTGCCGGTATTTTTCGTTTACTATCACGCATTGATCGGATCCTTTAGTGTGATGTTTCTGCTGATTTATGCCTGTGGTATTGTGTTTGTGCTTGGAATCGGAAGAAGTATCGTGATCAATCTTGCGTATCTGATTGCAATCTTCATCGGTTTTAGGTGGAATGCAGATTCGCCGGTTCGTGAGCTCTATGGTGAAAATATAGCGCTGAGATTTCCGTATCTGTTCGTCTGTATGGTACTTATGATATATTCTCTGATGTATACGATCCAGAAATATTGGGTGAATAAGCGCAGACGTACCCAGATTCTGGAGAAACGCATCGCGGATGAGAGACAGCAGCTTGATACCATTTCGGTGAAGGTGATGGATTCGATGGTGCATGCTTTGGGAGCGAAGATACCGGGAGAAGAGGCGCATTATCTCGGCGTGGCAGCATTTGCCCGTGAGATTGCCTTAAGAGAAGGCATGGATGAGCAGCAGTGCGCAGATGCCTACAGCGCAGGATTACTGCACGAAATCGGAATGATTGGCATTCCGGATGCGCTGATCCGCAGGGAAGACCTCTCGGATGAAGAATATAAAGTATTTCAGACTTATGTGCAGAAAGGCTACCAGATCATCACGACATTGCATTCTACCGGAAGATCCGAGATTGCGGATGCGGTGCATTATCACAGGGAGGCGTATGATGGAAACGGATTTCTGGAGGGGCTGGCAGGAGAAAAGATTCCGAAGCTTGCCCGTGTTCTTGCGGTAGCGGATTATGCGGATCGGCATTTGCGAAGAGGTGAATCTCCGATGCTAGTTGCGAGGTTGATTCTGGAGCAGCAGAACAGACTGTTTGAGCCACAGAGCGCGAGGATTATGGCACAGATGCTGCAGGAGCATGAGATCTCAATTGTGCATAAATAATTAGAGAGGGTTATAAAATTTTTGTAAAAAACTTATAATTGGATTGGCTTATTGGCGAAAATATTGTATAATATAACAAAGTGTTGCCAAACACGATGACAAATTATTAAGGAGGTTTATTACGATGGCAAGATTTACACTACCGAGAGATTTGTATCACGGAAAAGGAGCGTTAGAGGCGCTTAAGACCTTCAAGGGGAAGAAGGCGATGATCTGCGTAGGTGGAGGATCTATGAAGCGTTTCGGATTCCTGCAGAAGGCGGAGGATTATCTGAAGGAAGCCGGTATGGAGGTTCAGTTATTTGAAGGAATTGAGCCGGATCCATCGGTTGAGACAGTTATGAAGGGTGCTGCAGCGATGCAGGAGTTTGAGCCGGATTGGATTATTGCGATGGGCGGAGGTTCTCCGATCGACGCTGCCAAGGCAATGTGGATCAAGTACGAGTATCCGGATATCACCTTCGAGGATATGTGCAAGGTATTCGGTATTCCGGCGCTTCGTAATAAGGCACATTTCTGCGCAATCTCTTCAACCTCCGGTACAGCAACGGAGGTTACCGCATTCTCGATCATTACAGATTATGAGAAGGGTATCAAGTATCCGATCGCTGATTTTGAGATTACACCGGACGTAGCAATCGTCGATCCGGATCTGGCAGAGACGATGCCGCAGAAGCTTGTAGCTCATACAGGTATGGATGCTATGACACATGCGATCGAGGCTTATGTTTCGACTGCGAACTGTGATTTTACCGATCCTCTTGCTTTACATGCGATCAAGATGATCCAGAGAGATCTGGTTGGTTCTTACAACGGAGATATGGATAAGAGAGATTCGATGCATAACGCACAGTGTCTGGCTGGTATGGCTTTCTCCAATGCGTTACTCGGCATTGTCCATTCTATGGCGCACAAGACCGGTGCAGCATTTGCGGATTACGGCGCACATATCATCCACGGAGCAGCGAACGCAATGTATCTTCCGAAGGTTATCGCGTTCAATGCGAAGGACGAGACGGCGAAGAAGCGTTACGGCGAGATTGCTGATTTTATGGGACTTGGCGGAGACAGCTTAGATGAGAAAGTTGAACTTCTGATCGCTTATCTGCGCAAGATGAATGATGATCTCAACATTCCGCATTGCATTAAGAACTATGGTCCGGACAGTTATCCGGCTGAGCAGGGATTCGTTCCGGAGGAAGTATTCCTTGAGAGACTGCCGGAGATCGCTGCAAATGCTATATTAGATGCATGTACAGGTTCAAATCCAAGACAGCCTAGCCAGGAGGAGATGGAGAAGCTTTTGAAGTGCTGCTACTATGATACAGAGGTAGATTTCTAAATCAAAGAATAAAGTGTTAAGTAAAGGCTCCGAGAAACCTATGGTTTCTCGGAGTTTTTTTATTCACAAAAAGCATGATTACTAAAAAGAAAAGCCTATATAATAAAAAATCAAACAAAAATATTTTAGAAAAATTAGTAAAAAAAGCGAAATTGTTAAGTGTCTATCATAATATTGTTGAAAATGACGAACGGGAAGCATATACTCGGAATTGGCATATTGCATTTGCATAGGATATGATAGGGGAGGGTCATAAATGGTGTGCAATATGACTAAAACGTGATTTAAGAGGATCACATGGGGAGAGTAGAATGAACAATAAAAGAGAGGTAGTAACATTAGGCAAGCGATTGCTTAGTTTATTTCTTGCACTCATAATGGTGGTTACCATGTTTCAGATGCAGGGAATGGAGCAGGTGTTTGCAGCAGAAACTGAGAGTGTAAAGCTGTATTTTGAACTTCCGGAGGGGACTTCGGCGACCGATTGGTGCGTAAATGTCTGGAGCAATGCCAGTGTAACAGAGGGAGATATGACGAATCGTTTCAGACCTTCAACATGGGGGGATGAAGGAGATACTTATCCGGCTTTGTTGACAGCTCCGGATAGTAAATGGGGATATGTCGTTATATCCGGTGCAATTGAAGGATTACAGTTTGTTAAAAAGGATGGAAAAACAGAATATAAATGCTGGAATGCAGAGATTGCAAATAAGAAGCTTACGGAAGCGTATTTTGTACCATCTAAGAAAAAATGGTATACAGCAGCGAATAAGCAGACAGAGATTAAGGAAGCGGAAATCCGTAATATTTTTATTCTGGCAGGCGACAGTGGACTTGCCGGAAGCAATTGGGTTGCAACGGATAAGAAGAATACTCTGCTGCAGGAAGGTAATACAAGTAAATATAGTATCACTTATCAAAATGTAGCAGCCGGAACATATTCTTATAAGATTTTGCAGGATCCGGAAAATAAAGCATGGGAAATGCCATGGGGATATGGTATGGGTGCCGGCGGAAATCGTTCTGTGACGGTAGCGGCACCGGCGGATGTGACATTTACCATTGACCTTACGGATACGACTGAGGATAAAAAGGTAGAGGTTACGTATCGGTATTTAAAGAAGCTTGTGGCAGACAATGGTCAAATTACTGCCGGAAAGCCGAAGACGCTTGAGACCTCTGCAAAATATTACGATGGAACAGGTGAGGAAGCAAAGACGGTAAAGGTTTCCTATCGATTAAAGGAAGAGCAGGAAGGGGTTACTTTAGAAAGCGATATGATTACGGTTGCTAAGGACTCCGAGCTTACAGAGGTAACGGTTGTTGCGGTTTATGGCGAGTTTAAACAGGAGATGACGATTCCGGTTGTAGCCAAACAATACAAGGTAACAATCAATATGTATTCACCGGATCTGGAGATGAAGCCGGGCGTGTCGGATATTTATATCTTTGAGAATGGCGGCAGTGCAAATAAAGTTGTTGCATTGGATAAAATGGTGGAGGATGAAGCTAATAACATAACCTGGGTACAGGGAACAACGGAACTGTCATTTAACAAGCTTGGAATTATTGCAAGATATGAGGCAGGATCATGGGATGGTGGAAAGGATACCGACAAGCTCTATACCATTGATGAGGATGATTCTGAAATTACCTTGTGGTATGTTGTTGGAAAGACTCCGGTAGCAAAGAAACCTACCGTTACGTTGGCAGATCCACGGTACTTATATCTGGAGTATGAGAATCCGGAGCTGGGTAATACAACCCCTCAATTTTATTCGTGGACAACTGGTTATAAGTCTGAACGAATTGATTTTGTACCGGATGGAGACGGAAAATGGAAGCTTCAGGTGAAGGTATCGGCAAGCTGCACAAAGGTTGACTTTGTTGTGGTGCTTGACGCTTCCGGTTCGGACTGGGTTAAGGACGGTGGAGATCATACGGTTGTTTTCCCGGAGAACCAAAATGTGGTATGCGCAAGCATTAAAAAGGGTGAAGAGCCAAAATTAAGTGCTCCATATAATAAGGGATATGAGGTGGATACCAAGACGGGTAAGATTCATTTCTATTATCGCGATGATAAGGCATTACTTGCAGGTAACCTGGATAAGCAGCAGGTATCTGTGGAAATTGATGGTGCCCTTTATGAAATGAAGTATGATGAAAAGAATCTGCGTTTTGAGTATGTATATGATACGTTAAAAAACGGAAAAACATATTACCGTTACAAAGTCGGCGACGAATTTGTGACGGATAAATATAATGAGAATCAGGAGACGAAAGAGCAGAAGGAGTATTCCTATGTAGAATACTATAAGCTGAATGCTTCCGTGCAGGCGGAGGTTATGAATGACTCCTTTAACTACAACGAAAATAATGTGGTGAAGTTTACGATTCAGCAGGATGAAAACGATGAGAAGAAGCTTGAAGTGGCAGAGGCTAGTATTGATGTGTCTTCTTTGGGCGGCAGCGATGCGCTTGCCATCGTACCGGATCTTCAGGCGGTAACCATATCGGTTACACAGGACACGCCACTTGGAACGAAAACCCTTCCGATTACCGTGAAGGATCAGTATGGAAACCTGTATACGACCAATGTAAAGGTTGAGGTAGCTGCACGTACCAAGAAGGATGCGAAGGATTTCGACTGGGATGAGTCGGTCATCTATTTTATGGTGACGGATCGCTTCTTTGATGGAAATGCGTCAAACAATACTGCAAATGGCGAGGATACTTATGGCAAGAATGAAGGTCTGTACCATGGCGGTGATTTTGCGGGAGTGACACAAAAGCTTGATTATTTGGAGCAGCTTGGTATCAATACCATCTGGATCACACCAATTGTGGAAAACATTAAGGGCGTTACAGTGACCGATAAGGGTAAAGAGGATGTGCCATATAATGCAGCGTACCATGGTTATTGGGCAAGCGATTTTTCAAAACTTAACCCGGCTCTTGGAACCGAGGAGGAATTTAAGACTCTGATCGAGCAGGCACATGAGCGCGGTATCCGTATCATGGTGGATATCGTGGTAAATCATGCAGGATACGATACGGGATCGACTTTTAAATCGATGCTTCGAGGCACTGATGATGTTGTTGCCGGAAGTGACCAGAAGGATTCTTTATCCAATTTACCGGATTTTAAAACGGAAGATCCAACTGTCAGTGCGCAGCTTGTAAAGTGGCAGACACAGTGGGTAAAAGATTACGGAATTGATTATTTCCGCGTGGATACCGTAAAGCATGTCGAGAATGATACCTGGGCAGAATTAAAGAATGCATTAACCGCGGCGGATCCGTCCTTCAAGATGATCGGAGAATACGCCGGAGGCGGATATGCTTCCAATGGAAATACGCTTGGAACCGGAACGATGGATTCAGATCTTGACTTCGATTTCAACGATCAGGCAAGCGGCTTTGTAAATGGTAATATCGCAGCCGTTGAGAGTTTCCTTGCAGCAAGAAACGCTTCGCTGAACAATACCTATATGACAGGACAGTTCTTAGGCAGTCATGATGAAGATGGCTTTAAGCAGAAGCTTCTTGATGCAGGTGTTGCAGCAGCTGATGCCGATGCGATGGCACTGGTTGCAGCTACGCTGCAGATTACGGCAAAAGGACAGCCGGTTATTTATTACGGCGAGGAGATTGGACTGACAGGTCTTAATAATTATCCGTATCAGACCAACCGTTATGATTTTGACTGGTCACAGGCAAATGACAGCAACAAGACCTATAGCCATTATAAGAAGCTCCTTTCTATTCGAAATGCATACACCGATGTGTTTGCAAGAGGAACCAGAAAGGTGGTTGTCTCTTCCGATAAAGAAAAATATGATGTTGCAGCAAGAGAATATCAGGGAACAAAATTGTATGTTGGAATGAATGTAAATACAGAAGAATTGCAGCTTGCGATTCCGGTCACCGAGGGAAATGCTTCGGTTATGACCGACCTGTATTCAGGAAAAACTTACGTTGTAAATGGCGGAAAAGTAACGGTTACGATCCCTTCTGCAGCAGACGGAGGAACGGTGATCTTAAAGAGAACCGGAAGTATAAGCAGCGGTTCCTCATCAGCATCGACCTCAGAGACTAAGAAGGATCAGACCTCAGAGGTAAAGAAGGATACCATCGTATCGGCAGATGGCAGCAAATCAGAAGTAACAGTGACGACGCAAAAGAATGAGGACGGCACAGTTTCCGGTGTGACAGCAGAGGTGCAGACAACCGGAAAAGAAAGCAAAAAGAAGGTGACCGGAACGATTTCATCCGAGGTGGTAGCACATATCAGAGACGCAGCAAAGACAGAGGATGTAGATGTCGTTGTCACGGTTGCAGCCGGAGAGAAATCCTTTGTGGTAAAGACCGAAGCCGAAAATCTGACAGCTGGAACGAAGCTGAAAGCCATGGCGATCGACACTAAGACAAATAAGTATGTCCTGGTAGACAGCAAAACGTTCAAGGTCGACAAGGATGGAAACGTAAAGGTTTCGCTTCCGGCAGGTAAAACCTATCAGCTGATGCCGGTTGAGGAAGCAGAACAGATTGAAAAGGAAATCCTTAAGACGGTACAGGCAAAGAAACCTGTTGTTGAGGTAAAGAAGGGAAAGAAAGCAAAGGTTCAGTTTAGCAGCAAGCTTGATATGAACAATGTTGCAAAGATTACTTACAAATCAGAAAAGAAATCGGTTGCCAAGGTAGACGCTAAGGGAAATGTTATTGCCAAAAAGAAAGGAACTGCAGTCATTAAGGCAGTGGTTACTTTAAAGAATGGTAAGAAAAAGACATTGAAAATCAAATATAAAGTAAAGTAAAATCACAGATATGAGAACCTCCGGGAGTAGCAGCGCTCCCGGAGGTCTTGCTATTTGAGAGAGCAAATGATAGAATCAAATTATATTTAGAGAAGTAGGTGGAGTAAGGTTTCGAGGGAGGCAACACGTGTCAGAAACATTAAAATTACCGGTGGGTATTGAAGACTTTCAGGAGATTCGTAAAGAAGGCTTCTATTATGTTGATAAAACAAAATTGATCGAGCAGCTTCTTGAAAATTGGGGAAAAGTGAATCTCTTTACCAGACCGCGCCGCTTTGGAAAAACTTTGAATATGAGTATGCTACACCACTTTTTTGAAATCGGATCGGATCAGACGCTTTTTGACGGATTATATATTTCGGATTGTGTGAAATTATGTGAAGTATATATGGGTAAATTCCCGGTTATATTCCTTTCCTTGAAAGGGGTGGATGGGCTTAGTTTTGATGCCGCGAGATATCGTCTGACGGAAGTGATTGGCAGAGAGGCGAGACGGTTTTCATTTCTACAGGACAGTTGTAAGCTGACAGAGGCGGATAAGAGTATTTATCGTGCAATGACAGCTTTGCAGGATGGTCAGTATACAATGAATCAACCACTTCTGGAATCTGCATTGAAAACTTTGTCAGAACTGCTATGCAAGCATTACGGACAGAAGGTGATCATTCTGATCGATGAATATGATGTGCCGTTGGATAAAGCATATCAGCATGGTTATTACCGGGAGATGGTTGCTTTAATCCGTGCGGTACTTGGCGATGTGTTGAAAACGAATGATTTCCTGCAGTTTGCTGTGTTGACCGGCTGCCTGCGGGTCTCTAAGGAAAGCATTTTTACCGGATTGAATAATTTTAAGGTTCTCTCGATTACGGATGCGCGCTTTGATGAGCAGTTTGGATTTACAGAAAAGGAGGTTCAGGAGCTGCTTAGGACATATCATTTGGAAGCGCATCTGGCGGAAACGAAGGAATGGTATGATGGTTATCATTTTGGGGAGGCAGATATTTATTGCCCGTGGGATGTGATTAACCATGTGGACCGGCTTTGCGGAGAGCTGGGAGCTAAGCCGCAATCCTATTGGTTGAACACAAGTGGCAATGAGCTTGTGAAACGCTTTGTGGATAAGGCGAACAAGACAACGCGAGAGGAAATTGAGCGGCTTATTGCAGGAGAGGCAATCGAGAAATTGGTTCGACTGGAGCTGACTTATGATGAAATCGATAACAGTATCGAGAATCTGTGGAGTGTGCTTTTTACAACCGGATACCTGACGCAGGTGGGGCTGACTGATGAGGGCGCATATCGATTAGTGATTCCCAACAGAGAAGTTCGGGAGGTTTATAAGCAGCAGATACAGGAATGGTTTAAGAATACGGTGTTTGGTAATACGGAGCAATTGACCGATTTCTGGAAATCTATGGAAGTTGGTAATACGGAGCTGGTTGAAAAGTATTTAAACAGGACGCTCAGTAATTCGATCAGTGTATTTGATACGAAGGCACCGGAGAGTGAGAAGGAGAACTCGTATCATACATTTCTCGTTGGTCTTCTGGCTGGAAATTCCGATTGGCTGGTTAAGTCGAATGTGGAAGCCGGAGATGGATTCGCGGATATCATCGTGGAACCAGAGGATCCGGATGCAGGCATCGTTATCGAGCTAAAATATGTGAAGGAAGTTGCAGGATTGGAGAATGCCTGTGAGAAGGCAATTGCGCAGATCAGGGATCGCAGATATGAGGAGTATCTGCAGAATGATGACAGACATGAGATTTTACTGTATGGTATGGCATTTTGCAGGAAACGATGCAAAGTGGTTGTGGAAAAAATAACAAAATAATGGTGGTTGGAAGCCTGTCGGCATACCTTTTTGGGGGATGTCGACAGGCTTTTTTTGATGCTTTCATACGTGAATATGACGAATTTGATTTTAAAGGCTAAAAATTTATTAAGTAAATGTTAACATAATTTTGAAAATAATATTAGCTAAAAAGCGAATAGAAACAAAACTGTTAATAAGATAAAATTAATTGACGTAAAGACTTTAATGTATAGTAATGGAGGAAGGCATTGTGAAAAACAAAATTGTAACAAGAATGCTGGCATGCCTTATGGTGGCAACAATGGTGACATCATTGATGCCACAGATAGGCGCATTTCAGCAGGGGATGGTTGTCTATGCTGCGGAGCAGGAGGATGCGAGTGCAGTTACTAAAAATCTGACAATTGAGAATGTCAAATTTGATTCTTCGAAAGAATGGAGTGAGTTTAATTCCGAAGGACATAATTTGGGGGAGTCAACAGATTCAGAATGTAAGAAGGGGATGAGGATTTCTTACGATGTATTGATTCCGGAAGAAAAGAGTACATTTGAAGGAACAATCAAGGCCCAGACGGTTTTTAGAATTGGAAAGACATGGACGTGGACCGAGATTGGAACAACGGATCTTACATTTGATAGTGAAGTATCCGTTGATGGTGCCGCATACAAGAAAGCAACGGTTGACCTGACTATGAAGGACGCTCCATCCGTAGCAGGTAACTTAGCAGATGTCACACTTAAGATTGCTGGCTATCAATGTACTTATGAAGGTGATATCATTATCGCCAATACAAAGTTAGAGCAGACAGAGGTGTCTGATTCTAAAGAGACACTTGTATATGATGGTAGTGAAAAATCGGTAAACTCAGAATTTGATTTTTCATCGGTTACAGGTGCGGACGAAGACTGGTCTACTACAATTCGTCGACTGATAGTAGATGATGCTGTGTCTGGAGTGTCTGTTTCCAACGGTTCTGTTTTTCGCGGAAAGATTACAATTGATAAGGATGCTTATGATTCTCTTACGACAGAGGGCAGTTACATTAAGTTACAGTCTGTTATGAAGATTGGGGATAAATCAGAGTGGAATCAGGGAGTAAAATATCCGTATCTCGATAAAAATTCTTTCACGGATAATGAAAATGGTACATATTCTGCAGAGTTCGAGGATAGGTTTGATGAAGTCAAAGGTGGAACGGAGCTGAAGGAAGTAATTGTCTGTGCTGTCGGAAAGCATGCAAAAGGAACCATGACGGTTTCGGATGTCAAGATTTACAATGTTACATCAACCGATGCACCACTTCCGGAGATGGAAGCAACGGTTGTTGATGATTTTGAGAGCGCAACAGAAGGAGATGCCGCAGGATGGGCAAATGAGGATGGATGGCAGTATACTGGTACTGTTACTCCGGTTGTTGCATCTGCAAATGGTTCAAAAGCTTTAAAACTGAATCTTGATTATACAGGATGCGAAAATTATTCGTGGAGTGAAGCAAAAGTCACAAAGACTTTTACGACAGGATATGATGTGTCGGCATATAATCTTCTTACCTACGATATCATCTATCCGGAAGCGTTTGATGGATTTAAAGCAAAAGTCTTTGCTAAGAATGCAGAATCTGACACAACCGTTATTAACAAAGAGGGAGCCATTGATAACAAAGAAAAGTTATCAGATGGATTGATGAAAGCGACGGTGTCTGTCCGCTTTACACCGAATGAGAATGCAATCGATCAGTTGACAATTGGAACAATTGGTGTCAACGCTTCATTTGCTGGAAATGTTTACATCGATAATATTAAACTAGCGCAGTATGATGAATCTGGAAATTATGTAAAGATTACAGAAACCGTACAGGCAGGTGACCAGGCTGGCTTAAACAATATGGCAAAAGAAGTCAAGCTTGTTGACAGTGAGGCAACCGCTTCCACCAAGGCATTAGCTGCTTATCTCACTGGTCTACGAAAAGATGATAAAGTATTATTCGGACACCAGAATTCAACGTTCCGTTCGGTAAGAGACAATGGAAAGACTTCGGATATCAAAGACATTACCGGTTCGGAAGCTGGTTTATTTGGAATCGATACCTTAGCGCTTGCCGGAACGGAGTGCGCATCGGAGAATCCGCTTGAAGCTTCGATCGAGGCATCCAAGAAAGCTTATGAAGGTGGTTCTATCATCTCGCTTTCCTGCCATATGCCGAATTTTACAAATGCAAAGATTACAGCTACGGGAGATGCCAAGCATCCATATGATTTCTCAAAGTGTGATTTCTCTGAGTCCAAGGATCTGACGCCTTGTGCGGATTACATCTTAGAGGGTGGAGAGTACAACGCACAGTACAATGCATACCTGGATATCATTGCAGACTACGCATTGAAATTGCAGGAGGCTAATGTGCCGATCCTCTTCCGTCCGTTCCATGAGAACAGCGGCGGATGGTTCTGGTGGGGAACATCAACCAGTGCAGATTCCTACCGTGCCATCTGGAGATACATGGTAAATTATCTGCAGGCCAAAGGCGTACATAATCTGTTATACGTATACTCACCGAATGGTCCGATCGACAATGAGAGCGATTATCTGTCACGCTATCCGGGCGATGCCTATGTTGATGTACTTGGATTTGACTATTACGATGACTATGCAGATGTAAGCAAGTATACCGGTGATACCTACTTTGAGGCGTTGGCGAAGAGCTGCGATGTTGTTGCTGGACTGGCTGATAAAAAGGCTAAGATTCCTGCAATTGCAGAGACCGGTATCCGTATCACAGGCGCTGGCAAGGACAGCTTGATGGTAAGCGGAAATCCGACCAAGGATAAGGACTGGTACAATCAGGTAGTCAATACGGCAGTTGAGCATGACATTCCTTATTTCCTTCTGTGGGCGAACTTTGACAGTGAGAATTTCTTCGTTCCATATAAGTACAGTGATACGATGGGACAGGAGATGATCAATGACTTCATTAAGGCATACAACAATGATCATTCCATCTTTGGAAACGGAACGAATTTCTATGGAGACAATGGTGCAATCAGTAAGGCAGGAGAGATTACCTCGACCGGATACAGCAGCAATGTTGGCGGATACCTGATCTCCCCGAAGAATTATGCGGTTATCAAGGACGCATGCGAACTGAAGGCATCCGTAAAGAATGCAGCGAAGGTGACATTTGAGATTCGAACCAGCGAGACGGATGACAAGCCGCTGGTCATTGAAGGAACGAAGTCAGAAAACAGTGATGTCTATACGGCGCAGCTGACAGCCGATAAGCTGGCAGCGATTCCGAAGACCGGAACCGGTGTGATCACTGTGGTTGCATACACACAGGACGATGCAACAGGAACCAGCCTTGGAACCGCTAAGTTCATCAACTTCAATCAGGATGCAGCTGTTATGCCGTCTCGTGTATTTGACAATTTTGAGTATTATTATGGCAATGATGGTCTGATGCAGACGAAGTACGGAACCCATAATTCTGCAGCAGGATGCAGCACATCGGTATCACTGGATGCAGTCAACAAAGTGGAAGGAAGCTACGGATGCGCATTCAATTACACTCTGGCCTATAAGGGAAGCGAAGCCTGGACCGGTGGCTTGGGAAGAACGTTTGATAACAAAGACTTCTCTGCTTACAATGCGCTCAGCATGTGGGTGAAGCCGGATGGAAACGGACAGAAGATGGTCATCCAGCTGAAAGATTCCAATGGTAAAGAGTATGAGGCATATCTTACCGAATTTGTAAAAGGAACCAAGGCGCAGTATGTGACAATCCCATTTGCAAGCTTCAAGGCAAAAGGCGGTACAGATTCGATCTCTGCTTCCGATATTGCAGCATATTACTTATGGTGTAACACCATTCCGGATAATATCGCTGGGGACAAGAAGGATGAGAATGGAAATTATACGGTACATGGAAGCATTGTATTTGATGATATTAAGGCGGTAAAGGTAAGCGATAAAGATCTTGCGAAGATTGGAGAGGGCAAGACCTTCCTTACTACCGACGCACCACTGACAGATTTAAGCAGCGCTTCACAGGGTGGCAGCACTTCCGGCTCCGGTTCGTCATCGGTATCCGGCGGCAGCAGTGCAGCGGATACAACCGTAACGAATCCGGACGGAAGTAAGACCCTGACAACCGTCAGCACAAACCCGGACGGAAGCAAGACCGAGACAACCGTTACAACAAAGCCGGATGGCAGCAAGGTGAAGACGGTTGCCACAGCAAACAAGGACGGTTCAACAGTTACGGTTACCACAACCACAGATAGCAAGGGAAGCACATCCGTGAAAGCTGAAGTTGTTAAAACTGGCACAAAGTCTGCAGCAGGAACGAAGGGAAAGATTTCTTCCGATGTGGCTGCACAGATTACAGAGGCGGCTGGAACGACCGATGTTGTAATCACACAGAAGGTTGTTGATAAGAACGGAAAGACAGCATATACCGTAAGTGTGAATGCAAAGGATCTGAGCGCTGGCAAGAAACTCACTTTAGTGAAATACAATAAGAAGACCGGAAAGTACACTCTTTATAATAAGAAGACTTACAAAGCAACGGATGCAGGAGTGAGTCAGACAATTAAGGATTCGGGTTCTTATCAGCTCATCAGTGAGGCAGATGCGGCCAAGCTTGTGAAGGAGATTCTTGCTACCGTGAAACCTGCGAAGAAATCCAAAACGGTAAAGGAAGGAAATGCAGCAAGCTTCGCATGGAGCAAGGAACTCGATACCGCGAATGTTTCCAAGATTACTTATTCCTCTACCGATAATTCGATTGCGAAGATTGGCAAGAATGGTAAGATTACTGCAAAGAAAGCAGGTAAGGTTACGCTGAAAGCGACTGTGACACTTAAGAATGGCAAGAAGAAAGTTGTCAGCATGAAGCTTAGTGTTCGCGCAAAGTAATCGGCGAAATAGAACAATTACTGTAGACAAAGCGCTCCGAGAAATCATGTTTCTCGGAGCGCTTGTTTTTTACCTGTTGAGATCGTATAGTTACTGCATATTTTCGGCAATATGTCTTGCAACATATACTCCGGAAGCAGAAGCGTGGGAAAGAGAATGTGTCACACCGCTTCCGTCACCGATGATGTAGAGTCCATCGTATTTGCTCTGTAAGTGCTCGTCGATCTCTACTTCCATGTTGTAGAATTTGACTTCTACACCATAGAGCAGCGTATCATCGTTGGCCGTGCCCGGAGCAATTTTATCGAGTGCATAGATCATCTCGATGATTCCGTCTAAGATACGTTTTGGAAGTACGAGACTTAAATCTCCTGGAGTTGCTGCGAGGGTAGGAGTAACAAGTCCTTCCTCGATACGTTTCGTGTTACTTCTACGTCCACGGACGAGATCGCCGAAACGCTGTACGATAACGCCGCCGCCTAACATGTTGGAGAGACGGGCGATGCTTTCACCATATCCGTTACTGTCCTTGAACGGCTCGGAGAAATGCTTGGCAACGAGAAGTGCGAAGTTCGTATTCTCGGTGCGCAGATCTGCGCTCTCATAGCTGTGTCCGTTAACCGTTACGATTCCGTTGGTATTCTCATTTACGACGATTCCGTATGGATTCATACAGAAAGTACGTACGTTATCCTCGAACTTTTCGGTGCGGTATACAATCTTGCTCTCATAGAGTTCATCGGTCAGATGAGAGAAGATGACAGCCGGAAGCTCGACACGTACTCCGATATCCACACGGTTGGATTTTGTAGGAATATCAAGATCGTCACAGACGGTCTCCATCCACTTGCTTCCGCTTCGACCTACGGAGATCACACATTTCTTACAGTCGTAAGATTCGTCCTTCGCATAAACACGGTATCCGTCTTCAAGGACTTCGATTTTTTCGATTGGTGTATCGAAGAAGAAATCCATGTGATCCTTCATCTCATTGTACAGATTCTCCAAAACAACATAATTGATATCTGTTCCAAGGTGACGGACAGAAGCATCCAGAAGCTTCAATTTATTCTGCAGACAGATCTTCTTCAAATTGGTTCCGGCAGTCGAGTACATCTTAGTGCCTTCACCACCGTGGGTCATATTGATATGATCCACATATTCCATGAGGTCAAACGCCTGCTTGCGTCCGATATATTCATATAAAGTTCCGCCGAAATCATTTGTGATATTGTATTTTCCGTCGGAAAAAGCGCCTGCTCCGCCGAATCCGTTCATGATCGCGCAGGTCTTACACTTGATACAGCTTTTGACTTTGTCACCGTCGATCGGGCAGTGGCGCTGCTCGAGAGAGTGACCGGCATCAAATACTGCAATCTTTAGATCACTTTTCTTCTGTAGTAACTCGTATGCCGAAAAAATTCCACCCGGTCCGGCACCGATAATGATCACATCATACATTGTATTACCCTCCTGTTAGACATCATTTCCTATCTACTTGTTATCTCAATTGAGTGTTTCGCTCACAAACCGATTAATTATAGCACAAACTTATATTATTGAAAAGTAAAACTTATAGATAAATGCAAAAAATTTTTTGTGGCATGAAAAAAGCGCCCGAAGGCGCCTTTTAATCGGTTGTATATGGATTTACATGAACCATCACGTGCTTTACTTTAGAAAAATGAAATTCGATATGGTCATGTACGCGTTCTGCAATCTCGTGCGCTTCCGTGAGGGTGCAGTTTGGATCACAGGCAATCTCTACGTCTACATAGATTTTGTTTCCGAACTCGCGGGTGCGGAGCTCATCAACACGAAGGACGCCTTCCTCAGCTTTAATACAGTCACGGATCATCTCTTCATCACTATCGTCACAGGCGTGATCGACCATTTTATCTACTGCATCGTGGAAGATGTCGTAAGCGGCTTTTACAATAAAGAAGCAGATAACGAGGCTGGCAACGGAATCGGCGATCGGGAAGCCAAGACGCGCACCGGCGATACCGATGAGAGCGCCGATGGAAGAGAGTGCATCGGACCGGTGATGCCATGCATCTGCCATCAGCGCGGCGGAATCAATTTTCTGTGCGTTCACTTTGGTATACCAGAACATTGCTTCTTTGGCAACGATTGAAACCACTGCAGCGACGAGCGCGAGAATGCCAGGTACGGCTAAATCCTTATAATCTCCGGCGAGTATTGTGCGTACGGCAGAGTAACCGATCGACAGACCGGTGATACACAGGATCGTTGCAAGAATGATCGCTGCAACACACTCTAAGCGTTCATGTCCGTATGGATGTTCCTTATCGGAATCTTTGCTTGATACGTGGATGCCGATGATGACGACGATGCTGCTGAATACATCCGAAGCGGAGTGTACGGCATCGGAGATCATCGCACCGGAATGGGCAACGACTCCGGCGATAAATTTGAATGCAGATAATATGAGATTACCGATGATGCTGACCGAGGTCACCCGGTTCGCGGTCTTCTGAAAATCCTGTTCCATAGAAAGTTCCCCCTTTTGGATAAACGAAAGTTCATCCGCGCGATGGGATGAACTTTCTGTTGCGTCGCATTTCTTGTGTATGTTTATGCTTTCTACTATGCAAAAACTTACATTCGATTTTATTTTTACATCATACACCATAATATGCAGAAAAATCAACAAAATTACACATTGCACAGTATTTAGTGCAAATTAGCATGCACTTACAAAGCTTAGAAAAATGAATAAAAATTAATCAATAACTAATTGAAGTTATATGCAACAAAAGTACAAAATATAAGGCTGATGACAGTTAGAATTATATAAGGATAAATATATATTTCTAACGATGATTAGCGGTATGCTATGCAGGGGATACAATGCTAATTTAGGTTAGGAAAATATCAACAAACGTCTTGACAACTAATAATGGTTAGAGTATACTAACGTCCGTGAGAACCGATAAACTTTATCAGAAAGAAATTGTAAAAAGACAAATTTATCAGTGGAAAGAAGGTAAACATGATGCCGCTTACAATGTCACCGAAAGGACAGGAAGTAAAGATTGTGCGAATCGGAGGAAAGGATGAAGTGCGCAGACACTTGGAAGAACTCGGATTTGTAACAGGTGGTCTGGTTACAGTTGTATCAGAAGCCGCCGGAAATATGATTGTTAATGTGAAGGGTGCGCGTATCGCGATCGGTCGTGAGATGGCAAACCACATATTTGTTTAACAGAGTGCCTATTTGAGCTCTTAGGAGTTCATAAAAATAGAAATAAAAGGAAAAGAGGAGTAAGATCATGACTTTAAGAGAAGCCAAAATTGGTCAGACGGTCACGGTAAAAAAACTTACCGGTGAAGGTGCTGTCAAGAGAAGAATCATGGACATGGGTATCACCAAGGGCGTAGAAGTATACATCCGCAAGGTTGCACCGCTCGGCGATCCGATCGAAGTAACCGTAAGAGGATATGAGCTTTCACTTCGTAAAGCAGATGCTGAGATGATCGAAGTTGAGTAGGCAAAGCAAGTAGTTCAACCAGAGAATAAGAATAAAGGAGAATGACAATGGCAATTAAAATTGCACTCGCAGGTAACCCGAACTGCGGTAAAACAACGCTTTTTAATGCCTTGACCGGTGCAAACCAGTTTGTTGGTAACTGGCCAGGTGTAACAGTCGAGAAGAAGGAAGGAAAGCTGAAAGGTCACAAGGATGTTGTGATCATGGACCTCCCGGGTATCTATTCTTTATCTCCATATACATTGGAGGAAGTCGTAGCAAGAAATTATCTCATCGGTGAGAAGCCGGATGCGATCATCAACATCATCGACGGAACCAACATCGAGCGTAACTTATATCTGACAACACAGATTATCGAGCTTGGTATCCCGGTTGTTATGGCAGTCAACATGATGGATCTTGTTGTAAAGAATGGTGACACCATCAATATTAAGGCTTTGGGCGAAGCATTAGGATGCGAGGTTGTTGAGATCTCTGCACTTAAGGGAACCGGAGTTAAGAAGGCAGCTGAGAAGGCTATAGCAGCCGCACAGCAGAAGAAGGCGGTTGACCGTGTTCATGCTTTTGCTGCAGATGTTGAGAATGCAATCGCTACGGTTGAGGATAAGCTTGGAAGCTCTGTTGCAGAAGAGCAGAAGAGATTCTTCGCGATCAAGCTTCTTGAGAAAGATTCCAAGATCTCTGAGCAGCTTACAACCACACCGGATGTAAGCGCCGAAATTAAGACTTTGGAAGATAAGTTTGATGATGATACGGAGAGTATTATCACAAACGAGCGTTATACATACATTACATCCATTATCGGAAAATGCGTGAAGAAAGCACAGGGCAAAGAGAAACTTACAATCTCTGATAAGATTGACCGTGTTGTAACGAACCGAATCTTAGCGCTGCCGATCTTCGCAGCTGTTATGTTTGTTGTATATTATGTATCCATCACAACGGTCGGTGGATTCTTAACAGACTGGACCAATGATACACTTTTTGCCGAGTGGATCATTCCTGGTGCACAGTCATTCTTTGAGAGCATCGGATGTGCAGAATGGCTGACAGGCCTGATCGTAGATGGTGTGATCTCCGGTGTCGGTGCCGTACTTGGTTTCGTACCGCAGATGCTTGTATTATTCATCTTCCTTGCATTCCTTGAGGGATGTGGATACATGGCACGTGTCGCTTTCATCATGGACCGTATCTTCCGTAAGTTCGGTCTCTCAGGAAAGTCCTTCATCCCTATGCTGATCGGTACGGGATGTGGTGTTCCTGGAGTTATGGCGAGCCGTACGATCGAGAACGAGCGTGACCGCCGTATGACAATTATGACAACGACATTTATCCCTTGTGGTGCAAAGCTTCCAATTATCGGTTTGATCGCAGGTGCATTCTTCGGCAATGCAGGATGGGTTTCATGGTCTGCTTATTTTGTCGGTGTTGCAGCTATCATCTGCTCCGGTATTATCTTAAAGAAGACGAAGATGTTTTCCGGAGATCCGGCACCATTCGTAATGGAGCTTCCGGCTTACCATCTTCCAACGGTAGGAAGCGTTCTCCGCAGCATGTGGGAGCGTGGATGGTCCTTCATCAAGAAGGCAGGAACCATCATTCTTTTATCAACAATCGTTGTATGGTTCACAACTTACTTCGGAGTTGTAGACGGAACCTTCCGTATGCTTTCCGATGAGGAAATTGATTACAGTATCCTTGCTGCAATCGGTAGATGTATTTCATGGATCTTCATTCCACTCGGATGGGGAGACTGGAAGTCCGCAGTGGCAGCTGTTACAGGTTTAGTTGCAAAAGAGAACGTAATTAGTACATTCGGTATCTTATTCCACTATGGTGAAGTTGGAGAGGCTGGAGAAGAGATCTGGGGCAACCTGGCAGCCAATATGTCAGCAATCGCTGCTTACTCTTACTTAGTATTCAACCTTCTTTGCGCACCTTGCTTCGCTGCAATGGGAGCGATCAAGCGTGAGATGAACAACGCGAAGTGGTTCTGGTTCGCAATCGGATACCAGTGTGGTCTTGCTTACTTAGTAGGCTTATGTATCTTCCAGATCGGCGGACTGTTCACAGGAGCAGCAACCTTCGGTTTCTGGACAATCGTTGCAATTGCAATCATCATTGGATTCATCTATATGCTTTTCCGTCCATACAAGGAGAGCGAGACTCTGAATGTTGGCGTTAAGATGGCAAAAGCAAAATAAGCAAAAGAGTTCATGTAAGGAGGCGGCTATGTCGGCAGAACAGTTAGAACAAAAGCAGATTATCATCAACCGGCTGAAAGAAGATGGCTGTCGTATTACCAAGCAGCGACTCATGCTTCTTGACATCATCCTTGAGGATGAGTGCAGCAGTTGTAAAGAAATTTATTACCGGGCAACGAAGAAGGATCCGACGATCGGAACCGCAACGGTGTACCGTATGATCAATACGCTGGAAGAAATCGGCGCAATCAGTCGTAAAAATATGTACAAAGTCAGCGTATAATGTTTTGAAGTATAAATCCGGCTCATGCAGTAGAAACTACTGTGTGGGGCGGATTTTTTTCGCGGGTAGCGAGAAAAAGCGAGTGCTTGCATGAAGATTTGACGAGCACCGCGAAATCTTGGAAATAAGTTATATGCAAATGAGAATATATGATCAATAAATGTATTGACTTTTAACTGTAAATTAGTTATATTTAATTTACGTTAGAGATAACTAACCAACACATAAGGAGAACAATATGTGCCAGGAAATTTATCACATGATGAGAACGATGAATCAGGATGGCCTCGAGTTTCAGCTTGCCTTACAGTGTGCCCCACTTATTACCGGAATTAAGATTTCAAACTTACTCATGGTTTGCGGCAAGCGGGAGGATGCGGTGCAGGAACTTCTTGAAGGTTCCGACATTTCCTGTTTCTGTGTGATGAGCTCGCCGAAGAAGACCGCCTTCCTTCTGTATCGTGAAGAGGAACTGAAGCAGTACTTAGGTCGTACCGATGTGCGGCACCTGCTTAAGAAACTTGGATACAAGGATTCTTCTTTGGACAATGTATTACCTAAGTTTCGCAAACGCTATGAGGCGCATATGAACGGGGAGCAGCAGTTCCCGCATGAGATGGGGCTGCTCCTTGGATATCCGATTGAGGATGTGGTTGGATTCATGGAACATTCCGGCAAAGAGTATCTGTATTCCGGATACTGGAAGGTGTATGAGAATGTTTCCGCAAAGAAGCAGATCTTCGTGCGGTACGACGAGGCACGCGAGACGCTGATACGTCTGCTTGCCAATGATATTGGAATCCGCCTGATCTGCGAGATATACCGCAAGACACCGGCTGACAAGTACAGTCCGGTTGTTGCCAGAGTCTCTTAGCATAAGAGAAAATGCTTGAATACGAAGGCGGCAGGAAGAGATACAGTGAAAAGAGATCATACCGCAGACTTCATGAAGAAGGCTAGCGTAAAATATAGGAGGAATATAAGATGAGTAAAGTAAATGTTGTATATTGGTCACAGTCAGGAAATACACAGGCGATGGCAGAGGCAGTCGGTAAAGGTGCTGCAGATGCCGGCGCAGAGGTATCGGTTGTATATGTTGGAGATGCTTCTGTGAATGATTTAAAGGATTGTAAGGCTTTCGCACTCGGATGTCCGGCGATGGGCGCTGAGGTGCTTGAAGAGTCAGAGATGGATCCATTCGTAGCAGATGTGGAAAGCATCTGTGGCGGTAAGACAATCGGTCTGTTTGGTTCTTATGGATGGGGCGACGGACAGTGGATGCGCGATTGGGAAGACCGTATGAGAGGTGCCGGAGCAACGATCTCCGGTGGTGAAGGTGTCATCTGTCAGGAGACACCGGATGCAGATGCACTTGCAGCCTGTGAGGCGCTTGGCAAGGCACTTGCAGCAGTCTAGTAAAATGGTAGAACCGACGCGAGTCGTTTTCTATATAAAATCTCCGCAAAGGAAACTTTGCTCCTAGTGTAAATCCGGGCCACCGCGAAAGCGGTGGTCCGCTCTCTTTTTAGAGGAATGTTTTTAATATCTGCAGGACGCCGGATTCCCAGTACGGAGCGCAAGTGTATTTCGCAGCCTGTATCACTTCCGGTCTGGCGTTGGATACCGCGTAGCTCGTTCCTGCATTTGTAAGCATTTCGATGTCGTTTAAGTTGTCGCCGAATACGCACACCTCATCGGCAGCGATTCCAAAATGCTCCATAAGGTAGGAGATAGCCGTCCACTTGCTGACTCCGAGTGCATTGCAATCCACCCATTCTTTGCCGGCGGCTGCGACCTGGGCATGCTTTTTCCAATAAGGGATAAATTCCGGGGTGCAGAGTTCTTCACATTCGTTTGGATGATAGACGGTAAATTTGATGACGTCCTCATTCTGAATTGAGAGCACATCACTTGTCTCGCGAATGTCAAATCCATAGGAGTCACGGAGCCAGTGGAACATCCGGCTTCCGGCATCTTCTGCGTATCCGTAATCCGGTGTGCCGACAAAATAGTCGCAGCTTGGCAGCGTATCACGCACCATCCGGCACATGCCTTTCCAGAGTTCTTCATCCATAGGAAAAGTTTTTAGAATTTTATCCGGTGTGCGGACGACGGTTCCGCCGTCAGAGATGTAATAAAGTTTGTCCACGATCGGGGCAAAAAGCTTGCACTCACTGACAAACTGCCGTCCCGAGCAGACAACGAAGATAATTCCCTTGTCCACGAGTGTATTGATTACGTTCATATATTCAGGGTTGATCATTAAGGTTCCGTCTTTGACGAGTGTTCCGTCAACATCGGATGCTATTAGTTTTATCATTTGTATACCTTTCTGTTTGTCTTGTTTCCGTTTAAATGTTATTGTAAAATATGCATGGTGCAGCGTCAAGGCAGGATTTGTCATTGTTGCAGTTGTTGTCGGGGCGCTACTTTTACCGGGAAAAGGTTCATTTATATTAAATGGGAAGAATGAGGGGTCTATTTGATTACAATTTATTGTGCGCTGTATGTGGAGGCGCAGTATCTGATACAACATTATGAATTAAAAAAAGCGACAGAGAGCAGGCATTTTCAGATTTTCTTCAATGAGAAGTGGAAGATACGGCTGGTCATTACCGGTGTCGGAAAATTAAATGCAACGGTTGCAATGGCGGAGATTTCTACAATCTATCCGCCGGCGGAAGAAGATCTTATGGTTAATTACGGAAGCTGTGCGGCGGAAGGAATGCTTATGCCCGGAGAAGGTGAAGGAGGCGGAGGAGCATGTGTGCCCCTTGGAAGCATTATTATGGTGAACAAGCTGACAGATGCAGAGAGTTGGCGCACATTTTATCCGGATATGATCTACAGGCATCCGTTTACGGAAGGGAAAGTCTTTACTTCGGCGCAGGTATATACAGTAGATGCAGGTGCGCGGGATGGCGGCACAACGAAGGTGGAAGATGTTGGTTTGAATGCGCATGCTGAAGGCTATGCAAAGGTGGAAACTGCTGGATTGAATGCGCAGAATGAAGAGGCGATGAAGGCAGAAGTTATCGCTCCGACCGTGCATGATATGGAAGCAGCAGCTTTCTATGAAGCAGGAAATTTCTACTACGGACCGCATCAGATGATTTTCCTGAAAGTGGTTACGGATCATGGGATTGAGAAGGAGCGATTACAAAACGACTCGGGTCAGGGGAAGGACATTACAAATACGAAAAACATGACAAGCAACGGTCTGACAATCAATCAGACGGCATCCGAGCGTGATCGTTTTGCCATGATCATGCAGGAGGCTGGAGCAGAGGTCGCAATATTTATCGATGGATTACATTCTTTGTTTGCATCAGAATGTTATGATAAGAAATCTGGGGGAGAGAAAATGCATGCGTCAGAAGTGCAGGATTCGTCATTGGAGACTCTTTGTGAAGATCCGATATGCGAATGGAGCATCGACGAAAATCAGCTTGCGGAGGATCTGCATTGTTCCGTCACAATGAAAGCGGAGCTTATGCAGCTTCTTAAGTACTGGCATCTTACGGAATTTGATGCAGAGACTTTGATCCATAGTTATTATGAACAGGAATTGCTGCCATGTAAGGATAAGAAAGTGGGAAGGAGATTGCTCGATGAGTTGCAGAACAAATGGTTATAACCATGCTTTTTCCCATATTTATGTGGAGCAGGGAGTGAGAAAGCATCCGCGGACGAAGCAGATCCTTTCGAGGTTCCCGGAGGCGCAGGTGATCGGGATCACACATTACAAGGATGGGTTTAACCGGCGCAGGCAGCAGTACGAGGCGCAGCATCGTTCGCAGAGTCTGATCCTTGCGGCGAAGACAGATCACTATTTTTATGAGGGAGCCGAGCCGTGTCAGGATTTTGGATATGATAATTTCTATTACTGCTCGACGATGATGAACTGTATATACGATTGCAGTTACTGTTATCTGAAAGGGATGTATCCATCCGGCAATCTGGTCGTCTTTGTCAATTTGGAGGATTATTTTGCTGAGCTGGACGGGCTTCTTCAGAAGCAGTCCATGTATGTGTGCGTGTCGTATGATGCGGATCTGCTGGCGCTGGAATTATGGATGGGCTATGCGCGTGCGTGGGCGGATTATGCCGGGAAACATCCGAATTTAACGCTTGAGATCCGGACGAAAAGTGCAAGGCAGGAAATGTGGGACGAACTTCCCCTTCTTTCCAATGTGGTGTATGCGTTTACGGTATCACCGCAGAAACTGATTGCGGCAAGCGAAAAGAATACACCTTCTGTGCGGGCGAGGATCGAATGTGCAGCGGAAGGCATAAGACGAGGATTTCCGGTGAGACTCTGCTTTGACCCGATGCTGTATCTGCCGGGATGGGAAGCTTTGTATACGGAATTGTTTACACAGATGGATGAGGCATTCGAGAGCCGGAATTGTAACTGGAAGATGCTGGATGCAGTCAGTGTTGGAGGATTCCGTATCTCGAAGGAGTATATGAAGAAAATCAGGCGGGTGGAGAAGGAGTCGCCGGTTGTGCAGTTCCCGTATGTGAATGTGGGGGGCGTGTATCAGTATCCGCTGGAACTGCTCGCGCGGATGGAAGGCTGTGTGATGCGGGAGCTTGTGAAGCGGATGCCATCCGAACGCATTTTTTCAGAGCGGAATACGATGTAGTGGGGCGAAGGAAGCGGAAAAGGACGTAAAAAGCCCCGCGAAGAGAAGACAGCGGGGCGAAAGAAGCATAAAAAGACGAAAAAAGCCCCGCGAAGGAAAAATAGCGGGGCGAAAGAAGCGTAAAAAGACGAAAAAAGCCCCGTGAAGAGAAGACAGCGGGGCGAAAGAAGCGAAAAAAGACGAAAAAAGCCCCACGAAGAGAAGACAGCGGGGCGAAAGAAGCTGTAAAGGACGTAAAAAGCCCTGCGAAGAAAATTTAGCGGGCATAGGTAGTGTAAAATGAAGAGCAGGGAGATAATATGGAACAGAATCAAGCGGAAAATGAGATAAGAGGAGAAATAGACACGCAGGCTGCAATCGTGACAGGGGCAAGCTCAGGCATCGGTCTGGCAATCGCCGGAACACTGTGTGAACTTGGGATTAAGGTGTATGGTTTTGGAAGAAACTTTGAGAGGGAGGAAGTCCGTAACCTGATTGCAGCGCATGGGGAACAGTTTCAGCCGATCGAATGTGATCTTCTTGATACGGCAAAACTGTGTGATGCGGTCAATGCAATCCGTAAGAAGGAAACCATCAAAATTCTTGTGAATGCAGCCGGCGTGGGCTACTATGGGTTACATGAGGAACTTTCCGTTAAGCAGATCCAGACGCTGGTGCGCACAGATCTTGAGGTCCCGATGATCCTTACGAACCGGCTTCTTCGCGTGCTCAAGGAGAATCGCGGCTATATCATCAATGTATCCTCAATTACTGCAAAGAAGACGAATCCGCATGGATGCGCATACGGAGCGGTTAAGGCAGGACTTACGAATTTCGGGGAGAGTCTGTTTGAGGAAGCAAGGAAATACGGCATCAAGGTGACAAATCTGCATCCGGATATGACGGATACGAATCTGTACCGGGATGCGGATTTTACATGCAGCAGTGACAACGGATGTGCACTATACAGTAAAGAAGTCGCAGATGCTATCCGTTATATTTTACAGCAGCGGGAAGGTGTTGTTGTGCCGGATATTACGATACGTCCGCAATATCACAGAATTGCGCGAAAGGACAAGAAGTAACATGAGTGAGAAACAAAACGGATTTTAATTTTGATTTGACGAATCCCATCCCGATGCTTTATTCTATAAACACACAATTTAGCATACGGATGGAGGGCTCACATGACGAATTATCTCTTAATTGTAACCATCGTAATCTTTGCATGCGTTTTCTTAAGCCGCGTTTCGAACCGGCTTGGTATTCCGACGCTTCTGTTTTTTATCCTGCTTGGTATGGTATTCGGATCGGACGGTATCTTAAAGATTCCGTTTGACAATTATGCGTTTGCGGAGCAGACGTGTTCGATTGCGCTTATTTTCATTATGTTCTATGGAGGATTTGGCACGAACTGGAATCAGGCGAAGTCGGTTGCCGTCAAATCCATTCTTCTCTCGACAGTCGGGGTTGTGGTTACTTTCGGGCTGACGGGAGCATTCTGTCACTTTGCATTACAGATCGACTGGACAGAGAGTCTGCTGATCGGAGCGCTGGTCGGTTCTACCGATGCTGCATCGGTCTTTTCTATATTAAGATCCAAGAAACTGAATTTAAAATATAATACAGCTTCGCTTCTTGAGGTGGAGAGCGGCAGTAACGATCCGTGTGCGTACATGTTGACAGCAACATTTATTGCCATCGCACAGGGGCAGGCGAGCGCGGGACAGATCAGTCTGTTGATCATAAAGCAGATTGTGTTTGGTCTCTTATTTGGAGCGCTGATCGCGGCAGTGACCATCTGGCTTCTTGGCAAAGTGAAATTTACGGTTGCTGGGTTTGATACAATTTTTGTAGTGGGAATCGCACTTCTTTCCTACACGCTGCCTTCGCTTATCGGTGGCAACGGCTTCTTAAGCGCTTATATTGTCGGTATTGTGCTTGGCAATACGCAGATTCCGAACAAGCGGAATCTGGTTAATTTCTTTGATGGACTGACGGGGCTTATGCAGATGCTGATCTTCTTCCTGCTTGGTTTATTGTCCTTCCCGTCAAGACTTCCGGGCGTGATCGTTCCGGCACTTCTGATCGCGGTATGGCTGACGTTTGTGGCACGTCCTGTTGCGGTTGCAGCAGTGCTTACGCCTTTTAAAAGCAAATGGACGCAGCAGCGTCTTGTTTCTTGGTCGGGACTCAGAGGTGCGGCATCCATCGTGTTTGCAATTATGGCGGGGATGGCAATCGAGACAGAGAATGACATTTTTCATATTGTATTCATGATCGTGCTTTTTTCGATTTTGTTACAGGGATCGCTTCTGCCGTTTGTTGCAAGAAAGCTTGACATGATCGATCAGAAAGCGGATGTCATGAAGACATTCAACGATTATTCGGATGAGGTGCCGGTTCAGTTTATTCAGCTGACGATTCCGGCAACACATGAGTGGTGCAACCAGTCGCTGAAGGATCTGACACTTCCACCGGAGACACTGATCGTGCTTCTCAAGAGAGCGGGAGAAAATATTATTCCAGACGGCAATACCGTGCTACAGGAAAAAGATGTGCTGATTCTCAGTGCAACGACGCCGGATCAGGTTGAGGGGGTTACGCTTGTTGAAATCCCGATTGCAGAGGAGAGTAAATATGCAGGTAAGCTTTTGTCGGAGATAAAAAAGAGGCAGAATGAATTGGTCATTATGATCCAGAGAGGAGAGCAGATTATTATTCCGAATGGAAATGTGCGACTGGAAGCAGGAGATCTGCTTGTGATCAATCGTTCTGTAAATTAAGAACGTTACATAGAAGAACAAAAAATACGGCGCCACGAGGGTGCCGTATTTTTATGTAATTTGGAAAACGTAAATTGTATTGCTTACTTAATTTTAGTTAGCAGCTTTGGCCTTCTTGCCGAAGAGTTTCTTTAAGCAGCTGAATGCTACCATAACTCCAAGAACCATCAGAAGAATTGCTACGACAAACTGAAGTCCGTCAACCAATACAGTTGCGGTACCGTTTACGATGTTGGCAACCAGTGCGATGGTCTTCTGGATCAAAGCGGTAAATGTTACAACAAGCATGATGAACATTGGTGCGTAAAGTGTCCAGCCGGTTCTTCCGGTTGTCTTTAAGAATACAGATAAAGCGATCAGTACGAGTGCTGCAAGTAACTGGTTTGCAGATCCGAACAGAGGCCATACATTGTTGTATCCGCCGAGTGTCAGTAAGTATCCGAAGAACAGTGTGATCACAGTTGCAAAATACTTGTTGGTAAGAACTCTCTGCCAAGCAGGCATTTTCTCAGGATCGGTTGTGTCTCCGTAGAATAACTCCTGGAAAGACATACGTCCGATACGTGCAACAGAGTCAAGGGATGTAAGTGCAAGTGCAGATACACACATTGTCATGAATACGGTTGCAACGTGAACCGGTACACCAAGCTTCTCTAAGAATCCGGCAACACCGGAAGAGAAGATTGCGAATGGAGTTCCGTCTGGCTTTGTACCACCTACAGCAACTGCACCTACAACAACTAATGCTACGATACCGAGTAATGACTCAACAACCATTGCGCCGTAACCAACCATTGGCATATCTTTCTCATTGCTGATGGTCTTGGATGAAGTTCCGGAAGAAACCAGTGAATGGAATCCGGATACGGCACCACAGGCGATTGTTACGAACAGTGTCGGGAAGAGATAACTCTTAGCGCCTGCTGCATCGACAACGCTGAATCCGTTGAATGCATTTAACTGCATAGAAGGATGTGCAACAACGACACCGACAACGGCACCGATGATCATGCCGAGAAGCATGAAAGTTGTCATATAGTCACGAGGCTGCATAAGAAGCCACATTGGCATAACCGATGCAAGGAAGAGGTAAGCCATAATGATGTAGATCCATGCGCTCTTGGTTGCGTAGATCGGAAGCTTCATTCCGATTGCAAACATAACAACAAGAAGTGCGATTGCTACAACGGCACGAACCATTTCGTTCATCTTGCCGACTTTCTTCTGAATCAGACCGAAGATAACTGCCACTACGATAAAAAGCATTGAGATCGTAGCTGCGGTAGAATGTGCATAAGTTACAGCTGCGTCTAATCCTTCCACTTCAGCTCCCTTGCCTACGAAAGTACCGGCAACCATGTCGGTAAATGCGGCGATAACGAGAAGTGTGAATAACCAGCAGAATAACATAAATAATTTACGACCGGTTCTTCCGATGTACTTCTCAATGATCATACCCATTGATTTTCCTTCGTTTTTAACAGATGCATATAATGCACCGAAATCCTGTACAGCTCCGAAGAACAGACCACCGAGGATCAGCCACAGGAGTACCGGTACCCATCCGAATACGGATGCGAGGATTGGACCGGTGACAGGTCCTGCACCAGCAATTGATGAGAACTGGTGAGAGAATACAGTAAACTTGGAAGATGGTACGTAATCCTCTCCATCTTCATGTGTGTAGGCCGGTGTCTTTGCGTTTGGGTCGATTCCCCATTTGTTCGCAAGCCATCTTCCGTAGAACAGATAGCCGGCACCGAGTGCTACGATTCCGATTAATACAATAACTAAACCATTCATTGTAGTTCCGCCAATTGGCGGCTCCCTTCTTAAGATTTCAAAGAGCTACATAAAATCAAAAGCCTTCGTCTTTATAACGAACGTTTCCGTTATTATAAAGACGAAGGCTTTTGCTTCCGCGTTACCACTTTATTTGTCGTAGATACGACCTCTCAGTCTCATCTCAACCATCAGCCCATCACTTTGTGAAATCATAAAGTCATAACCGTCAGGATGAAATAAGCTTCCGGATAACGGTGGAAAGCCGGTAGCACCTAGTGTCCAAATGGAATTCAGTGCACTGCTCGCAGAGGATGGTCTCTCGGAGGGATACACCGCTTTACACCAGCCAGCGGCTCTCTGTAGTACGACATCCGACAGATCGTATTCTGTTCTATGCATTTTGCTCTTTGTTAACAAAGAAAATAGCACCTTGATAAATATTTGTCAACTGTTTTGCTATGCAAAAAGGTTATGGTTTGTATAAATAGACATATGAAGGATTACAAAAATGAAGTCTTTTCGACATCATTCGACGAGACAGAAAATGGAAACTGATATAATAAATTGTAAATCAATACGATGCAGCGATAGTGATGTGCTGCACGAAAGCAAAACGAGAAATGGAATCGAAGGTATCAGATAAAGGAGCAACTATGGATAGAAGAAAAATAAGAAGCCGGATACTGCTTACCGTAGCAGCTCTCACATTTCTGACCGGCTGCACGGGAGAGATTGCATCAACAGAAAAACATAAGGAAGAGATTCATGAAGCGATTACCATGCAATCCCCATTTCGCAATATGAGTGCTTTTATCGAGATGGTTCATGAGCAGTATCCGGAGATCAATATCGAGGTGGTTCCATACAGTGGTGCCAACTATACGGCATATGTCAAGGCACAGCTTGCCGCAAATGATATGCCGGATATCTATTGTTCTACCTATTATATACCGGGGAGGGAGGAGGTCAGTGACCGGCTGATCGATATGTCGGGTTATGCATTCACCGATAATTATGCGGAAGCAAGATTGCGCGAGGTGACGAATGACGGTGCGATCTATATGCTTCCTACTTATTATGACTGCATTGGAATTATCTATAACAAGACGTTGCTTGAGAAACACGGCTGGGAACTGCCGACGTCCTTTCGGGAACTGGAGGAACTTGCGCCGAAAGTGAAAGCGGCAGGCTGCGAACTTGCATTAAATCAGTTCCAGCTGCCGGAATACGGGTTTCAGTATTTCTGTAATATTATGAGTACGAATTATCTGAACACACCGGATGGCCGTAAGTGGCAGAACCGTTTTCTGGATGGTGAGACGACCATGGAAGAAGATGAGCAGATGATGCAGAACTTGAAAACTCTTGAGAAGTGGCGTGAAATCGGCATGTTAAATGATAATGGGAATCCGATGAGTGATGAAGCGACACGACTTAAGATGGCAGAAGGAAATACGCTTTTTATGCTTGGAGGGGCTAATGTTTTTGCAGACGATGAGACGGAGGATGAGTTCGGACTGATGCCGTATCTGTCAGAGGATGGGACGCAGAATGCTTTCATTATGAATGTTTCGCGTTATATGGGAATCAATAAGCGGCTCGAAGAAAAAGGAAACGAACAGAAGCTTACGGATGCACTTCATGTGATGGAGGTACTTTCTACGGTCAAAGGTATGAAAGCACTCAATAAAACGTATGCCAATACCTTGCTTCTTCCACTCAAGGATTATGTGGTCGAAGAAAGTGAAGGTTATTATGCGGAGATTGAGGATGAGATTAATGCCGGAATGACGGCTCCGTTTATCTACGATGGGTGGGAGAATGTAATCGTGGCGACCGGAAGAAAGATGATCGATTTCCTATGTGGGAAAGCGGAACTTTCCGATGTGGTGCAGGCGTTTGATGCGAATCAACATCTGATCGAAGATAATTCGACCGCTTCTTATACGACAGTGACAGAAAAGCTGGATACGGATGCCTGTGCGAAAGCGGTTGGGATCTGCTTCGCACAGGAGAGCGGTGCCGATCTTGCACTGATCTCGAAGAATAAATGGTATAAGCTGGCGGAGTTTAAGGATCTGAATATGGAAGGTGTCAGTGGTGCGTTGTATCCATTGCCGCTGACGGATCAGGAGATTACATCGATTCTGCCGACAGGATGGACCGGCAATATTATGACGGTGACGCTGAGCGGACAAAGAATTCAGGAACTGGCAGAGTATGGTTATGACCGGAATGGAGATGGAAGGACCTTTCCGTATGAACTGGTCATGCCCTCTGATCTACAGCTGGAGAAGGATACTGTTTACACAGTGGCAGTCTGCGGGGTGACGGACGCTGTGGCGGAAGAAGGAAAACTGACCGACACTGGCATTCAGGGGCTTACCGCGGCACAGAAATATTTCAGCCGGTTTGACACTTTATCACTTGGAGATCTTGTTTGGGAGTAGTTTCGTTTTGTTATGCTTAATTTAAAGAGATGTAAGATTAAAAATTCGCAGATGATTAAAATTGTGGTTATCTTTATCCTGATCGTTGTTTTAAGTGTGATGCTTTTCTTTAAAATCTATCACAAATATATTGACCGTATTCTGTATGAGGAGAGGCTTAGTCAGATGAAGGCGGTCACTTCGCAGCTGTTTGACGGACTCGAGGATATGATCGATAACCGATGGGAGACGGTGGCATCGCAGAGTAACCGGCTGGATGATATCGAGATCACAAACGTGGCGGGATTGTCAGAGTTTATGGAAAAGCAGACAAGGATCAATGAGTTGAAAAGCAAAAGCCAGAGACTGATCGCTGTGGATGAACTGGGACGTTATTATACGCAGGACGGACTTGGTGGCAATCTGCGGGAGATGGAGGTGCTTTTAAACCAGCCGGATCAGGTCTGCTTTGTGACGAATACGGTGACGACGAATCAGACGGAGATTGTTTTCTTCAAGAGAGTGGAGCAGCCAATCCATATTGATGATGGCAGAAGAAATGTTCTGATTGAATATTACGGTATCGCACAGGATATGAGGGTGTTTAATCCGTATTTTGAGTGCAACGCTTATAAAGGAAACAATACGGTTTATGTGGTGGATCGGGATGGCTTAAAGATTTTCAATAGTCAGTCGGATGAGGTGCTGCACGGGTACAATACGTTTACCGTGCTTAAAAATATGCAGTATCTGCATGGAAGCACATTCGAGCAGGCAAAGCAGGCACTCGCAAGAAACAGTATTTCTTATTCTAATGCGATATTGGACGGCACAGAGTATTATTATGCGTTGTATCAGATGGAGGATTCGGACTGGACGCTGCTTTTCTTAGTACCGTCTTCTTATGTGGCGGAGAATACTGTAAAGCTGGTGAATCTGTCAGTTCGAACGGTGCTCATTTTCGCAATTTTTCTTGTGACGATCGCTGCTGCTGCAATCTTTGCAACCATGCGGCAGCATCAGAAAGCGGCAGTGGAGGCGGAGCGGAGAAATAACGATAAGCTGGCTCTCATCAATGAGCAGCTGGATCAGAAGAATGCCGATCTGTCCAAGGCGGTACAGGTTGCGGAGAATGCGTTCGAGATGGCGGAGAATGCCAATCACGCGAAGAGTGATTTCCTCGCCAATATGTCACATGATATAAGGACCCCGATGAATGCCATCATCGGAATGACCACGTTGCTTGAGCATGAGGCATTCTCGCCACTCAAAGTCCGTGAATATACCAAGAAAATCAAAAGCTCCAGCGAACATTTGCTTGGAATCATCAACGATGTACTTGATATGAGCAAGATCGAGAGTGGAAAGACAACGATGAATGTCGGTGAATTTTATCTTCCGGATCTGTTCGATCAGATTGATACTGCCTTTCGTCCGCAGACGGATGCGAAGAGGCAAAGTTTTGTGATCGATGTTCAGAAGTTAGAACACAAGTGGCTTTGGGGCGACAGTATGAGGCTGCTTCAGATCTTAAATAATCTGTTGTCCAATGCATATAAATACACTCAGGTGGGGGGGAATATCCGCATCGAAGTATTTGAGATGGAGCAGACGTCTCCAGCGTATGCGAAGCTCTGCCTGAAGGTGATCGATGATGGAATTGGTATGAGTCAGGAATTTTTAGCCAAAATCTATGAATCCTTTACCAGAGAGGAGGGCTTCCTCACGAATAAGATCCAGGGAACCGGACTCGGCATGTCGATCGTCAAGAGTCTTGTGGATCTCATGGGAGGAAGCGTTGATGTTGAGAGCATTCAGGGGAAAGGCACATGTTTTGAACTGATCCTGGATTTCAAGATCTCGGACAAGACGGCAGCAGACCAGCAGGCGTCGGGGGAGATACAGGAAGAGAATGCGTTGGGTTGTTTACAGGGGATGCATTTTCTCTGCGCGGAGGATAATGAGTTGAATGCGGAGATTCTGACGGAGCTTCTTCATATGGAAGGGGCATACTGTGTGATCTGTCCGAACGGACAGGAAGTTGTTGATGCATTTGTGAATTCTTCTGCCGGAGATTACGACATGATCCTTATGGATGTGCAGATGCCGGTTATGAACGGTTACGAGGCGACTAAAGCGATTCGAAGCAGCAGCCATCCGCTGGCGCATTCGATTCCAATTGTTGCGATGACCGCCAATGCGTTCTCCGAGGATGTACAGAAATCACTTAGTGCAGGCATGAATGCCCATATCTCAAAGCCTGTAGATATGAAGAAACTTGCACGCACGGTGCGCAAGGAACGGATGAAGGCTGCCGTGTAGCTGCCCAAACCAGCACCTCGAAACGTTCTGTTTTACAGAGTGATGATGGGCAAATTCGAATTTAAGGTTGACTTTCATAGGGAAACTCCTCAATATGAATATGTAAATGAAAAGATGAATACTTTATGGAAAAATATGACGAATGAAATGAAGATGTACAATAGAAATTCAACGGATATAGAAAAGAAAATAGACGATTTTGCCTCAAAGGACGAAAAGAAAGCCGGAGTTTTATATGGTATCGGTGTGGGTCCGGGAGATCCGGAGTTTATGACGATTAAGGCAATTCAAACAATTAAAAAATGTGATGCGATCGTGCTTCCGGCAGCAACAAAGGAAGAATGTTATGCGTATGGGATTGCATCACAGGTGTGTCCTGAAATGGATGAAAAAAGGCTGCTTTGTATGCCTTTTCCGATGATAAAGGAGCAAAGTAAATTAGAGAAGGCACACGATGAAATTTTTGAGACGCTTGAATCCGAGTTAAAGGCGGGCAGGAGTGTTGGACTTCTGACGATCGGTGATCCGAGTGTGTATTCGACTTACATGTATATCCACCATCGGGCGGAGGCAGCTGGATACGAAGCTGTAATGATAAGCGGTGTGCCATCTTTTTGTGCAGTGGCAGCAAGGCTTGGTATCTCGCTTGGAGAGAAAAGTGAAGAGATTCATATCATTCCGGGCACGTATGATGTACAGAAGACGTTTGATTATAGTGGAACCTGTGTTTATATGAAATCAGGAAAAAGACTGACGGAGCTGATTGCAGCGCTTCGGGATCAGGAGTGTGAGGGACGGCGGCTTCAGGTGCGCGGTGTGTCGAATTGTGGAATGGAAAATGAGCGGGTATATCAGAGTCTGAATGAACTGGAGCAGGCACAGGGCTATCTGACCATTGTGATAGTGAAGATGACAGATGAACAGACTATGTAAATACAGGAGTATGCCTTGGGGAAAAAGCGTTATATCGCTTTTTCCTCCACATAGCTGCTTCTTGCCTCGGTTATGGAGTATGGATCGAGGATGGTGTTTAAGTTTTTTATCGGTTGAAAAAGTGGAATTATGAAATAAGGAGACGATCATATGATTTTATGCGTTGCAGTAGATGACAATATGGGGATGATGTTCAACAGACGCAGACAGAGTCAGGACAAGAATCTGCGAAAATACCTGATCGCGCTGGCTGGTGAAAGAAAGCTTTGGATCAATTCTTATACGGAAGGACAATTTGATACTCCGCTGCCTCCTGTGATTGTTTCGAATGATGATTTCTTAAAGAAAGCAGGGGCAAATGAGCTGTGCTTTGTGGAAGATCAATCGTTAAAAACATATGCAGAAAAGGTTTCAGAGGTTATTCTTCTTAAATGGAACCGGGTGTATCCGGCGGATTTCTATTTTGATTTACCGATGCCGGAGGCGGAATGGAAATTAGAGTCGACAAGTGCGTTTACCGGAAATTCCCATGACAAGATTACGGTGGAGGTGTGGCAGCATGAAAATATTTAATTGGATATTCTGCATTTTTTGTATCCTGTGTCTGCCAGTATATGGATTTCATATCAGTTCGATTTTGATTTGTATGCTTGGAATTATATCCTTACCGATTGCAAAAATCAGAAATTTGTGGAAAGCGCTACCGAAAGATAAAGTGCTGCGCCCGTTGATTATCGGAATACTATTTCTGTTATTATGTGGATTTCTGCCGGATCTTGAAAATGAATCGGATCAGATATCGTCTAAGGTAACAACGGAGAGTCTGGGCACAGAGGTTGCTGATATACAGGAATCGCAAATCGCTGATTCAAAGCCGCGTGATGAGACGGAAATTGTGGAAGATACACAGACCGAGGCGCAGACGAAACCGTCCACAGAAGTAACGCTTTCGCTTGCGAATATTCCAAGGTACTCCGGAAAACCGTTTACATTAGTAAATGACAATGTCCCGGAATTCCGGGATACGGATTTATCGACGACATCTTATGAATATTACAGTGAATTGGATGAGCTGGGACGATGCGGTGTCGCTTATGCATGTGTCGGCACAGACCTGATGCCGACCGAGGAGCGAGGCAGTATCGGATCGGTGAAACCTACCGGATGGCATACGGTAAAATACGATAATGTGGATGGAAAATATCTCTACAATCGCTGCCACTTGATCGGTTATCAGTTGTCCGGCGAGAATGCCAATGAAAAGAATCTGATTACGGGAACCCGCTATCTGAATGTAGACGCGATGCTTCCTTTTGAAAATCTGGTGGCAGATTATGTAAAAGAGACCGAAAATCATGTGATGTATCGCGTGACTCCGCTTTTTGACGGTGATAATCTTGTCGCAAGCGGCGTGCAGATTGAGGCAGAATCGGTTGAAGATGACGGGCAGGGCGTCTATTTCAATGTCTATTGCTACAATGTGCAGCCGGACATTAAGATTAATTATGCGACAGGTGACAGTAAGGCCAAAACCGCTGCAGCCGAACCAAAAGAGAAGAAAAAGAATGAGTCATCCGTGAAAGCATCGGATTCGACGTCAGATTCCGGAGCAACAAAAGTATGGATATCGGCGACTGGACACAAGTATCACAGTGTGAATGACTGCGGCAATATGAACCCGGATCGCGCTACGCAGGTGACCGAAGATGAGGCCATCAATATGGGACTCGGAAAATGCAGCAGGTGCTGGTAAAACGGATAATATATGCCCGGACGGGCAAATAGGGGATTTTAAAATAGGAAATATGAGAGTACGATGTTGATAAGGAATGATGGTCGAGAGGAGGGCAGATGATGGGAATTACCGGTGTAGATTATAGTGGCTTAGGATATGGATGTGACTGGCGGATGAAGAGCCCCGATGAAACGACATATGGAGCTGGTCGGAATATTGATGATGGTCGTGATGGAAATCAAGAGATCGGAAGAAATCCGGACGATGCAAAACGCATTGGAATTGGATCGAATGTGGATGGAACCGAACGCAAAGTGAATGACGGAAACGGAGATCATGCGGAATCGGTCGATTCGAAAGCCGATAAGGATGGCAAGAAAAAAGAGTGCCAGACTTGTAAGAACCGTAAGTACATCGACGGTTCCGACGAGGCAAATGTGTCATTTAAGAGTGCTGCGCATGTCTCTCCGGAAGCCGCAGCTTCCGCAGTAAGAGCACATGAGGGACAGCATGTATCCAATGCATACAGCAAGGCATCGGAGAACGACGGAAAAGTGATCTCGGCTTCCGTACGCATTCATACCGCAATCTGTCCGGAGTGTGGTCGCTCATATGTGTCCGGCGGAGTGACAAATACACAGATCAAGTATTATAACGAGAGCAATCCATATCAGAAAGACTTGAAGGCTGCTGACGGCATTAAGGCAAGAGGCGAGAGAGTAGATATGGGTGTGTAGCGTATTTGGAGAGAACAGAAAACCTCCTATTATGATTCAAGATGTAATCATAATAGGAGGCTTTTTCCGATCTATTGGATGCCGGATGCGGTCCGGCTCCGATGATTTCGCTTCTGGCAGAAAAATATCCGGAGCGTCATTACACGGGACTTGATCTGACACCGGCGATGATCGAACAGGCGAAGATGAAGCAGATTCCGAATGCGGAGTTTGTAGTAGGGGATTGCGAGAATTTTCCTTTTGAAGAAAATGCGTTTGATGCGATCATCTGCTCCAACAGTTTTCATCATTATCCGAATCCGCAGGCATTTTTCGATAGCGTAAAGCGATGTCTTCGTCCGGGGGGAAGATTGATCCTTCGTGATGTGACAAGTGAAAATAAGTTTTTACTGTGGTTTATGGATAAAATCGAGCTTCCAATTGCAAATTTGTGTGGTCACGGTGATGTTAAGATTGCCACAAGAGAGACGGTTATGGAGTGTTGTAAGAAATCCGGACTCAAGGTGGAAAAGTTTGAGATACGCAAAGGAATGCGGATGCATTGTGTTGTGAGAAAAATATAAACAATAGCAGGGAAAATGGGATGAAGAAAAGGGTTATCGCAATTATAATTGCTGCAACGATGTCGCTTGGCTTGATGGCATGTGGAGCGGACAATAAGAAAGCGGAAGCAACGGAGAAAGTGGCTACTGAAACAGAATCAGAATATCAGGATGTTGTGGAACCTACAGAAGCGGTTCAGAAAATTGAGCATACTGAAGCAACATCAATCGCCTATGACGATTGATGAGCAAATAGTAGAACTATATTTGTTTAATGCGAACTTCAGACAGATTACATTTGCTGAAATTGAAAAAATAGAGGTAAATGTTTGATGTAGGATTGCTAACTATTTCGTAGAGATATACGGCGTACTAGGTTATAAGGAAGCAGAAAATTTTGCTGATGAAGAATACCATATGACGTTTATAGAAGATATTAAAGAAGAGGTTGGTAGAAATTCAAAAACTCCATTTGTAAGAAATTTCAGAGATAACTATGAGGGCGGTGAACTTCCTATTTATGCATTAGTAGAGGTGTTTAGCTTTGGAACACTCTCAAAGTTCTATAAGAACATGAAGAACGTAGATAAGAAGGTGGTAGCAAAAAGCTTTGGAATTGGTTATACATATTTGGAAAGTTGGTTAGAGAGCATTTCTTATGTGCGTAATATCTGTGCACATTATGGAACTGATACTTAAATCTATGGTAGAGAAGTTGAGAGATTTTTATGATTTCATAATCATTGAATGTATTCTTCGTATTTAAGAATGTCCAGGAAAAGAAGAAGGAACAGGAAGCGGCAAAGCCGGACTCGGATGCTGATTATGTGGACGATGGGTACGATCCGGAGTTTGAGGACGATGATGCAGATAGCTCCGTTGATGAAGATGATAATGAACCTGTGTAAAAAAGGATAGGCTTGATGCCTGGGGCAATCTTCGGATTGCCTTTACATAGCATCTGCTTTCAAGAAATAAAATATCTTGTGTTTTTGAAAGCGACCTCTTGAATATTCTATGTGGTAGGTGTGCATACTATTATTTCAGTCATAGTGACTGGAAAATTTATCTGCCTCATCCCATTGAAATCTCCGTCATTTTAGAGTAAAATGATGCAGATAATTCTGAAATGAGGTAGATAACATGAGAACTTTTGATTATATAAAAGAGCCAGAAAAGTTGCTTACTCCTGAAATTGTGCAGATGATCGGAAAAATTCATGAGCACAAAGGTAAGCAAGAGCTGTTTTTGGAAGCTAATATTGATGAATTGAAAACCCTTCTTGAAGTCGCTTTGATTCAAAGTACAGGTGCTTCTAACCGTATTGAGGGTATTTATACAACAGATAAGAGATTGGAAGAATTGGTCAGCCAAAAGGCAGAACCAAGAAACCGATCTGAGCAGGAAATCTCAGGTTACCGAGAGGTGCTTTCTACAATCCACGAAAGCTATGAGTATATTGTGCCCAGACCTAATATTATTTTGCAGCTTCATCGTGATTTGTATTCCTACGCCGGTTCCGGTGGAGAATATAAGAATGCTGATAATATAATTGCAGAAACAGATGCAGAAGGTCACCAGAAAGCAAGATTTATTCCGGTTCCTGCCTTTCAGACTGTGGAAGCTATGGATGAATTGTGCAGACAGTTTTTAGAAGCATGGAATACTGATAAAATTGATAGATTACTTTTGATACCTATGTTTATTCTGGATTTCCTCTGTATCCACCCTTTCAATGACGGAAATGGACGCATGAGCCGTTTACTGTCGCTTCTTTTGTACTATAAGGCAGGATATATTGTAGGAAAATATGTCAGCATGGAAATGTTGATTGAAAAAACAAAGGAAACTTACTATGAAGCATTGCAGGCAAGTTCGACAGGATGGCATGAAAATGAGAACAGTTATGAGCCTTTTGTTAAGTATTATCTGGGTATCATGTTGAAAGCATATAATGAATTTGAAAACCGTGTAGAACATTTAAAGAACCGCACTCTTTCTAAGTCCGAAAGAATTAAAACGATGATTGATCAGAAAGTTGGTAAAATCACAAAGAAAGAAATTATGGAGGCTCACCCTGATATAAGCAAAACCACGGTGGAACGCACTCTGGCAGATTTAGTTAAGAGTGAGTACATTGCGAAGATCGGTTCAGGTCCGGCTACAGGATATGTAAAAATCTAAGTCATAAATTATTTATCTACCTCATTTCATATACAGATGAGGTAGATATTTTTACGATGACGGAGATTATAAAACAGAAAATTGTGTCAGGTTGCAAAAATCCTTTCTGAACTTTTTACATAGCAGTTATGCACTACGGTGTGTGGCTGCTTATTTTTTGGGCTCTATGTCAAGTGTTGGGGTGTGATTCTTTGAATCACGCCCCATTACTGGATTTGGAGCTATTTTTATATTTGATATATTTTACTATGATTTTGGGCATGGCAAACAAACCCTCAAGCGCCCATCTGAAAATTAATTAGTTACCATTAGTATTCGTGTCCTGAAATGCTCAAAGTTTCGTATACCGTACGAAGTTCGTTTTAAGACTTTGATTTTATTGTTGAATCCTTCGGTTGGTCCGTTTGATATATTAGAATACTTGTAAGCATTCAGGATGTATTTACTCCAGTTTCGATAGGTTTTGGCACATTTTTCGAACTCTGGAATACCGGAACTTTCTGCTTCTTTTATCCAATCCCAAAAGTCGGTACGTTGTTCGGAATACTTGGGATTCTGGCAGATCTCGTAGAACTTTTCTTTTAGATAGTGGGCTTTCCTTAGATCGTCATTGTACAAAAGCATCAGATCGCATTCACGTTTCTTCTCATTACTCAAACGATGGTAGCGGGTTAGAATCAGCCTTCGGCTATGCTTGAAGTATTTACGCAGCTTTTTAGGCATTGATTTTTGAAGTCTTTTTCGAACGGCTTCAATCGCCCACCCGACCTGACGTATGAAATGATACTTGTCAATTATAATCTTAGCATTAGGAAAATATATTTGCGCCACGTCTACATAAGGTTGCCACATATCACAAACAAAGAATTTCACCTTTAAACGATCCTTTTTAGGAAATGAATAAAAGTATTGTGTCAGACACTGCTTGTTTCTTCCGGGAAGAATATCAAGAACTCTGTGTTTTGCCGGGTCAACAAGAATG
>OGMT01000203.1_pt1 | contig 54987 bp, 80 predicted proteins | sample 1573271 | NCBI WGS metagenome assembly OGMT01 (sample SAMEA2582000, study PRJEB24529) | metagenome | biome: Human gut stool | place: China | collected 2011 | reverse complement strand
CTCACGTGCATAGCACGTGGTTTTCTTGTGCGACGTCAATCGTCGCACATAATAAAAAGCGACTGAAAATGCAGTCGTTTTTTATTTTTACCTTTTTATCACAGATTTAATTTGATTGTCATAAAATGTAATATAAACTAATTTTAAGGAGGAATATTAAACATGTTTAATCGTTATAACAGATGTTGTTGTCAAAACAAGTATAATCCTGAAATTATAGAATCATTATGTAATAATGTTGGTACAACAGCAGATTATGCCCAAGACCCTGGAAATAGTTGTAGTTGTAGGCGTAATAATATGGTAAATACTAATTCATGCTCATGTGGTTTTGATGAAGAGCCTGTTTCTAATATGTTTCCATCTAACCCAATGTTAGGTCAAAGCTATGTCCCACTTCAAGAAATGAATAGAACTTTTACACCTTGCTGTGGTTTAAAAATGGGAACTATATTTCCTGAACTAGTAAGTCCATATATGCCAGGTCAAAGTATGGCTGAAAATGACTATTTAAGAAGAAATAATGAAATTGGAGAGGGGTGTAATGGTTAATGGAAGATGAAAATAGAGATTGTAACTGCGGTGTAAATAAAATGGCTTGTAAAGATTGTAGTTATACTACTCAAGGCATTAATGCTGCATTTGGATATAATACTCCAGATATGATTGCAAATAATGTAAATAATAACTCATGTGGTTGTGGTAATTTAGAAGATCCTGATTGTAGTAGAGCTGACATGTTAAATAGTATTAAAAGTTTAAACTTTGCTGTTATTGAGCTTGGTTTATATTTAAATACTCACTCAGATGATGAAAAAGCAATTTGCTTACACAAAGAATATTGCAGACAATTAAGAGATTTACAAGATAAATATCAAAAAGTTTATGGACCTTTAAGCATTTACTGCCCATGTAATAAGTGGAGATGGCTTGAAGAACCATGGCCATGGGAAGGAGGAAATATTTAATATGTGGACTTATAATAAAGTATTGGAATACCCAGTTAATATAAAATGCCCAAATGCTAAACTTGCTAAATTTATTATTTCTCAATATGGTGGTCCTGATGGTGAGCTTGCCGCTTCCCTTCGTTATTTATCTCAAAAATTTGGTATGCCTGACCAAATTGCAAAGGCTACTTTAAATGATATAGGTACTGAAGAATTAGCACATTTAGAAATGGTTGGTACTATTGTTCATCAATTAACTGAAGGCTTAAGTATTGAAGAAATTAAAGCTGCTGGTTTAGGCGCTTACTATACTGATCATGGTGTAGATATATTCCCTCAATCTGCTGCTGGTGTACCTTTTTCTGCAAATTGTATTGCTTGTAAAGGTGACCCTATTGCAAATTTGCAAGAAGATTTGGCTGCTGAACAAAAAGCTAGAGCAACTTATGAAAAATTGATTGATTTATGCGCAGATGACCCTGATGTTGTTGATCCTCTTCGTTTCTTAAGAGAAAGAGAAGTTGTTCATTTTCAAAGATTTGGTGAAGCATTAAGAAATGTTCAAGATAAACTTGCACAAAAAAGATTTTTTACAAGTGGAATGAATAATACAAATTGCATGAATAACAACACATCTGATTCTGATTGTGGAATGTAAAAAATACCTCCGAATAAAACGGAGGTATTTTCTATTATAATTTATCATCATATTCAAGAAAATATGTACCTATATGTATTTTATTATATCCATTTAACTTGTTATATGCAATAACTTTATAACCTAATCCCCAATATACTTTTGACCCTCCATCCATATAAGTCATACTATCAAAATTCAAACAAAAAATTGGTAATTTTTCTTTTTTCACTCTTGTATAATCAATTGCAAAAAATATTGACCCAATAGTTATTATAATGATTATTAAAAATATAATTATCTTTAAATATTTCATATTTACCTCCCTTTCCTATTGATTATTCTATACAATAGCTTAAACTCTCTGCAATATTTTTTCCGTCCTTTAAAGACAATTCTACTATTATTTCAAGAAAAAGTCAACCATCTTCTTTCTTTAATGTCCTTCCCAATTATTTCCCTCCTTCTATTTTTTTAATTATATATTATATTTAAATTTTTGGGCTTTAAAGAGGAAAAAGAGGAAATTCTAAAACAATGTATCATTTATCATAGTATCAATAGAAAATGGTTTAATATATATTTTTTTTATATTTTTACTACATTCTAGTTTTATTTCATTGATCATTAACGCCTCACCGGTAATAACCATTATTATTGTACTTTCATTCCTTACTTTTTCTATTACTTCTAGACCATTTAATTTCGGCATTTTAAGATCTAATATTACTAAATTTGGCTTAAGATTTTTTATTGTTTCAATTGCTGTTTCTCCATTATTAGTTACTCCTATTACTTTTATAAAATTACCAATTTCTCTATTTATGTGTTTTGAAATATCATTTGCTAGTTTCAAATTATCATCTACTATTAATAAAGTACATTTTTCCATAAATTTCTCCATATCTTTATTTTTAGTTGTTGTGCTATCTTTCTTACCATTTATAATATTCTTATATCATCTCATTTTTTACTTCACATAAAAAAGAACTAACTTTTTAAAAATCAGTTCTTTAACTTCTAAAAGTAACTCAACTTTAATCTTTGCTTATTTTATTGAATGCTGGAATTTCTTCTATAGCATTGTTCTTGGCTGTTCTTATTAATATTTGAAAGAATTCCATAATCATCTTTTTACTTTCATCATCCAAGCTCTGATATTTCTTTAGCATTAATCTTACATCTGTAAATAATTTTTCTTTTATTTCCTTAAAACTATTTGCATTTGTTGTATTTATTATTTCAAATATAGCATCAACAACAGCTTCTCTTTGCTTTGGTTCTATTTCTTTTAGCCATCCTTTTATTGTTTTGTCCACAAATTGGCTTTCATTAGTAACCTCTGCCAAGCTTATAAGTTTTTTTCCTTCAAGTTGCCAGCTATATAAGTCATGTTGCATAAGGCCTTTCTGTACACTTTGAACTATTGTATATTTTTCTTCGTGGTTTAATAATCTACCTATAACCGATGATTGTGGAATATATGTATGAACCTTATTAATTGCTTGTTTGTATTCATCAGTTTCTGTTATTTCTTCCATAAAGCCAGGACCATCATTATTATATACATTTATAATTCTTTTTTTGACACTTTTATCTGCATAAGTTGCAGCATATACTGCTAAATTTCCGCCTTTTGAATGTCCACCTATTCTTATTTTTTGTTTGTATTTCTTAGCTACTTCATTTATATATTTTGCAGAATCCAATTGTGAGGCAATATGTGATTTAAAACTCATATTAAAGTCTTCTTTCCACCCAACCAAAGTATCATCTGTTCCTCTATATGATACAAATAAAGTGTTATCTGGCATTAAAACTGTAACTGCAAAAAATTGTCTTTCTTCTTCTTTGTTAAATTTGTTTACAATATTGGTCACTATCATTTTTCCGAATCTTTCAGATTCACTTAATAGTGGTATAAGTTTTTTGTCATCTTCCCATAAAATTCTTAATGATGTTTTATCAGCATTTTCAAATCTTTTTCCAAACTCTTCTATTGTTATCTCTTCATTTTCTTCTAATAGTTGTTCAAGTGGAAAATATGATAATCTTGATAAGATTAAACCATCAATTTCATTAAATTCATCTTTTTTTAAGTTTAAATCTCCTCTCCATTTTACATAGTCGCAAACATTTGCCATTTATTGTTCCATTCCTTTCAATATATATTAATTCATAGGCTATGTTAGAAAAGAGCTAATTCTTTATTATTTTTAAGAATCCTAATCTGCTTTTTCAACAGCCTCACATATTCTACTCATTGTTTCTACACACTCTATTGGATATTCCCCTGTTGCTGTTTCACCTGATAACATTACATAGTTTGCCATATCATATACTGCATCTGCAACATCATTTACTTCTGCTCTTGTTGGTCTTGGACTATGAGTCATTGATTCTAACATTTGAGTTGCTATTATAACTGGTTTTTCTGCTCTATTACATTTTCTTATAAATTCTTTCTGTCTGATTGGTACTTCTTCCATTGGAATTTCTACTCCTAGGTCTCCTCTTGCAACCATAATTCCATCAGACACCTCTAGGATTTCATCAAAATTGTCTATTCCCTGTCTATTTTCTATTTTTGCTATTATCTTAATATTTTTTCCATCATTTTCTTTAAGTACTTTTTTTATATTTAATACATCTTGTGCACTTCGTACAAAAGATGCTGCTATACAGTCAAAGCCAGCTTTTATACCAAATTTTATGTCTTCAATATCTTTTTCAGTTGGACTTTGAAGATTAATTTTCATTCCTGGAATATTTATACTTTTAGTATTAGTTAATTTTCCTCCATCTATTACCTGACATATAATATCTGTTCCTTTTATTTCAATAACTTTTATTTTTATTAAACCATCATTTATTAGAATAACTGTACCTACATTTACTTCATTATATAAATTTTTGTATGTTACTGAAACTTGCTCTTTATTACCTAATATTTCCTCTGTTTTTAATGTAAAAATATCACCTGGATTTAACCAAATTTCACCATTTTCAAATTTTCCAATTCTAATTTCTGGGCCTTTTGTATCTAACATTAAAGATACTTTTTTTCCAACTTTTGCTCTTACTTCTTTAAAATTTTCTATTCTTTCTTCTTGGTCTTGATAATTTCCATGTGAGAAGTTAATTCTTCCAACATTCATTCCTGCTAAAATAAGTCTTTCTAGCACCTCTGGTTTATCAACAGCTGGTCCTAATGTACATATAATTTTTGTTTTTCTCATTCCACATTCCTCCATATATATAAAAGGCGCTTATATTTGACGCCCTTTACCTTACTATTTTGTAATCCATTTTATCAAATCTAAGTTAGCTGAGTCTAATATCATTTCATGTTTAGGCATTACTCTAAATGTATATCCATAATTTCCGCCATTTATAAGGTTTACTTTTGCCTTATATGTATATATTTTACTTTCTTCATCAGCTTCTTCAAGTTCCATTGGAATAATACTAATATCATCTACAGTTCCATTTTCACTTATTTTTCCATAATATACTTGTGCTTCAATATTATCTTTATTAATATTTGGTAATTTTACTTTACATCTTACTTCAATATTATTTCCTGCATCTAATGTGATATTATCCAAATTATTTTCTTGCGTTATTTCAATGTTATCCCATGCATTCTTTAAGCTTTTTTTCCATTCATTAAGTTCTCCAACTTTTCCTAGTTCTGCATAATAGTTGTTATATAAATTGCAAAGTGGTATATACAATTTATCTACATAGTCTGTTAACATTCTAGATGTACTATATTTTCCTCCTGTAGATATAATTGATTCTTTCATTGTTTGCATCCATCTACTTGATATTCCATCTTCATCTTTCTCATAATACATAGGTATTATTTTGTTTTCTAGTGTATCATATATGCTTTGACTATCAGCTCTATCTTGAGATTCATAATCAGAATATTCTAATGATTCTCCTATTTTCCATCCATTTTTTGCATTATATCCTTCTGCCCACCAACCATCTAGAATACTGAAGTTAATTACTCCATTAACAGATGCTTTTTGTCCACTTGTTCCTGATGCCTCCATAGGTCTTCTAGGTGTATTTAACCATACATCAACACCACTAATCAAATATTTTGACATAGCAATATTATAATTTTCTAATAAGAATACTTTTCCTTTAAATTGTGGTTTCATTGAAATTTCATGTATATATTTTATTAAGTCTTGACCTTCTTTATCTGCTGGATGTGCTTTTCCTGCAAATATGATTTGTACCTTTTGATTTTTATTATTTAGTATTTGTGTAATTCTTTCTAAGTCTTTAAATATTAATGTTGCTCTTTTATATGTCGCAAATCTTCTTGCAAATCCAATTGTTAATGCGTTTGGATCTAAGCAATCAACTATTTTCATTATTTCATCATAATTATATCCACATCTTCTTAGTCTATTTATAGTATTCTCTTTTACTATGGCTAACATTTTAACTTTGCGTTCTTGATGTGCCTTCCAAAGTTCTTCATTTGGAACATCTGATATTTTCTTCCATACTTCGTCATCATAAATTCTATCTTGCCAATATGGAATTAGATATTTATTATATAGCTCTTTTAAATGTGGTGATAACCATGAACAAGTGTGAATTCCATTTGTTACATACGTAATTGGAGATTCATTTGCTGCAATATTAGGCCATACTTCTCCAAATAGTTCTCTTGAAACAGCTCCATGTAGTTTACTCACACCGTTTTTCTTGCCTGCTACTTTTAATGCTAATATACCCATATTAAATCCAGTTGTATCTATTTGAACATCTGGTTTCATTCCCATTTGGAAAAATTCTTGTTTTGTAATTCCTAATTTGTCCCAGTAATCTTTAAAATACTTTTCTACCAAACTTAATGTAAATATATCATTTCCCGCTGGAACTGGTGTATGGGTTGTAAATACTGTTTTAGAAGCTACTATATCTCTTGCAATTTGAAATGATACTTGTTTTTCTTTCATTAGATTATATATTAATTCTAATATTAAAAATGAAGAATGTCCTTCATTCATGTGATATATAGTTGGATTATAGCCTAATGCTTTTAACATTGCTACTCCACCTTGACCAAGTATAATTTCTTGTTGTATTCTCATTTCTCTGTCTCCACCATATAGAGTTTTGGTGATTTCTCTATACTCTGGAATATTTGCTTCAATATCAGAGTCAAGCAAATATAGTTCAACTCTACCAACATTTACCTTCCAAGCTTTCAAATATAATTTTTTCTTTGGAAAGTGTAATGCAACTAATACATCTTTTCCTTCAGAGTCTTTTACACTTTCAATCGGTAAGTTTTCTATATCAATATCATTATATTCTGTTTCTTGTATTCCGTTTCCATTTATTTTTTGATTAAAATATCCCTTTTTGTATAATAGTCCTATTGCTACTAGTGGAACCCCTAAATCACTAGCAGATTTAAGATGGTCACCTGATAAGATTCCAAGTCCACCAGAATAAATTGCTAATGTTTGATCTAACCCATATTCTGCTGAAAAGTACGCAATAACATCATTCTTATTGTCTGGATATTTCTTTTCAAACCAATTATTTTTACTTTTCATATAATCTTCAAAGTTTTCAACTACTTTATCATACTTTTTAAGGAACTCTAGGCTTTGTGCAGCTTTTTCTAACTTTTCTTGTGTTACTAATTTTAAAAATTTTATAGGATTTTTATTTACACTTTCCCATAAGTCAATGTCTATTTCTTTAAAAAGTTTTAAAAACTCCGTATTCCATGACCACCAAAGATTATATCCAATTTCGGATAACTTTTCAATTCTTTTTGGTAATTGTGGATTTACAGTAATCCTATTAAATATATACATTTTTTCCTCCTTAGTATCTTACAATTCTTCCTATTAATAGTGTTATTCTTTTATATAATTTGCTTTTATTTGTATAGATAAGTAAAATCAATTTTTTCTATTATATTATCTATTAAGTTTTTATTTTTGTCAATCAATTTAATTAATGTAACTCTAAAAATTCTATGTCTTTTTTTGAATACTCCTCTGGCTTTAATCCTACTTTATTTCTCATTGAATCTAATAGTAATACTATGATTATTGTAATAACACATCCTAGTACTAATACTGTATTTGAAGGTGTTGTTATTTTCAATAGCCATGAAGCACATAACGCCACTCCAGCTCTTGCAATACTCTCTACTAAATTATATGCTGATGTTATTTTACTTCTTAATGATGAATTAGTAAAATTATTTAAGTATCTTTTTATAAGAGTATAAAAAGCTCCTTTAGCTAAAAACTGTATAAAGAATAGAACTAACAATATTATTAATATTACTTTAAAATTAAATTTTCCTATTAAGCAAAGTCCCATTATTATACATGAAATTGTTGTTGGAACTGAAATTACCGCTAAAGTTTTATTCGTAAATTTATTATGAATTCGATTTTGATTTTTTGCGCTAATTCCAGATACTATTCCAAGTAAAGCAAATATAACTCCAAAGTATTGTTCAGGTACACCTATTTGTTCCAAAGTTCCACTTCTTAAGCTAACAAGTACACCTAATAAAGCTGCAAAAACAGCACCAAATATAAATAAGTATTTTAATCTGTCTGACTGCATCATATATTTAAATGAATTTTTTAAATCTTTTATATATTTTTTTGTACTTACAACTTCTTGGTTTTCCTTTTTTATGTCTTCAAATTTAAATGATAACACAGCAGATATTAAGCAACAAATTAAACATAAAATAAATGGTAAATATCCATTTATTACATATAAAAATCCTGCTGCAACTGATGAAATTGCATCAACATAATAATACCATGCCATACCCTTTCCATCTATTTTTGAAAAGGCGTACCCTCTTTTTCCATTTTGGGGCAAACTATCGCATAGAATGTTAGTTTCTACTACACCTTTTATATCAAATGCTATAGCTGATAAGCATTGTCCTAGTAAAACTAAACTTAAATCTTTTGCCATAATATAACTTAAAATAGAAAGAGCATTTACAATATTAGCTAAAATTAAACTATTTCTTTTGCCAATTTTATTTATTAATGCTGTAAGTGGTATTAATAATATTATTTTAAACACAGGATAACATGCCTCAGCAAATAATACATTTGAGGCACTAATTCCCTTTATCTGAGTTAAAAATATAAAGTTTATTGAATAATAAAATAGTAAATCCCATGACAGCATTTTATATGCAGGATATATTTTTATATTTCTTTCTTCCTTAGTCACTTCCAATATAATCACCAATAAAATTATATAAATAATTATGTAAGAATGTCAATAGAAAATATTTATATAACTTTAAGAAAGTTTTAATAGATTTTTTACAATTCTAAGGTTATAATATAATTATAAATTTGATATAGGAGTTATATATGGTTAAATTTATTAAAAGAACTTTACTTTTTATTTTAATTATAGTTATTATTGCAAGTGGCTTTGTTCTATATCAAGGTCATAAGGTTTATAAAAACGCATTAGATTCTGTGAGTTTGGAAGATAAAATTCAAAAAATAAAAAATGATGATAGTTATGTTGAATTAAGTAGCTTACCTACATATTATAAAGATGCAATTGTTTCTGTTGAAGATCATCGCTATTATGATCATGGTCCAGTTGACTTGATTGCAATTCTTAGAGCTACAGTTTCAAACATACGTAATAAAGATTTTGTAGAAGGTGGTAGCACTATAACACAGCAAGTTGCTAAAAATTTATATTTTATTAGTACAGATACTAATTCTCTTTATAGAAAAATTGCTGAAATATTTATGGCTTATGATTTAGAAGAAAATTATAATAAAGATGATATTTTAGAATTTTACGTTAATACTATTTATTTTGGTGATGGATATTATGGTGTTGATGAAGCTTGTAATGGTTACTTTAAAAAATCTTCTAAAGATATGTCTTTATATGAAGCAACTATGCTTGCAGGAATTCCTAATGCTCCAAGTGTTTATGCTCCCACAGTTAATAAAGACTTAGCTTTAAATCGACAAAGAAAAGTTATTTCTACAATGGTTGAAAATGAATATTTAACTCAAGAACAAGCTGATGAATTAATTAAAATGCAAGAAAAAGAAACTCTTTAAAGAGTTTCTTTTATTTATAATATCTTTTTTAGTCTTAATACAATTATTTCTAATTTCATTCTATAATTGTAGCTATTTTATTTAATCTTATGTGTGCTATTTTTGGCACATTATTATAGTTTTCCTTTGAGTATAATATTTCTTCTTTATCTGGGTAGCAGAACTTACAATATCCATCATAAGCATTGTAATCATCTTCTGTAATATCTCTGCAGCATTCTTTACATTGTTTTTTCTAGTTTTTCCATATTTCATTCCTCCTATTTATATTTCATATTTTGTATCACCTGTAAAACAATTTTATCACATACTTTTTTGTCTACCGTGTGAGACATTGCTTTTTTATATTATTGTAAAATAAGTTTATATTTTATTTAAAAGTGGAGATAATCAGATTATGAATAATATTACAAAATACAATGGAAAGTTAAATATACTTGGAAATATACTTAAGTCTCATAGAATCAAATTAGGCTGGTCTTTATCTCAAACATCCAATCAATTAATGTTAATAGGAATTGATATTCCTAGATCATCTATTCAAAGAATTGAATGTGGTGATAGAATTTTAAAAGACTATGAATTAGTTGGTTTCTCAAAAATTTTTAAAATTTCTCCTAATGTTTTATTGGCTAACTTTTTAAAAGAATTAGAATAAAAAAAAGAATTAGTGTATTTTCCTTATTAATAAACTAATTCTTTTCTATTTTATATTTAGCGTATTTATCACACAAATTAATTGTTGCTCTATTTTTTATTTCATTTTTAGGTATTAAATATATTGATAAAATTTCCTTTTTCTTTGTTAGTTTCAAATCTCATACCTTCTCCTATGTAGAATATTTGTTCGTATTATTATGTTTTTAAAAACAAGTTTTTCAACTTGTTTTTGGTGGGCAGAGATGGATTCGAACCATCGTACTCGTACGAGAACAGATTTCTTACTACTATAGTTTTCACTACCATCGAAATGTTTGTAGTCTGGACTTTCTCTTTATCTTGATAAGATACCAGGTATAAAGTCTCTACACTCGAAATTTCTTTCTAGCTCGGGATTATCATCAGCTTAACCTGTTAAGACTTCCCCGAATTAGCCCGGTTTTCATCATACAATCACTTGTATGAGCTGCAATTTCTGATTCTTTGTTTGAACCAAAGTCTACAGTCTGCCGCCTTTAGCCACTCGGCCATCTGCCCAAATATTATTAAATTTTTATACTTTAAATAATTAAAGTATGGTCCGCCATCTAGGATTCGAACCTAGGACCCACCGGTTATGAGCCGGTTGCTCTGACCAACTGAGCTAATGGCGGATTTCCAATGCAGGTTTAAGTATAAAACATTTTTATTAAATTGTCAATAGTTTTGTTTATATTTTTTTATTTTTTGATTATACAATTAAAGTAGTTAGATTTTATCTAACCACTTTAACAATATATCATTAGTTATGTTGTTCTCCTCTTCCCTCTGGAAGTGCTGGTACTTGAAGTACAACTTTAATCTTCATTGCATAGCTTATTGCTCTTACAATCTTGCTATTTTTAATTCTTTGCCATAAAGATGGTTTTACTTCTACTCTTGTTTGTTCAAAGTATGTCTTTTCTTCTGGAGTTTCTTCTTTTATTTCATTTAGTATTGCTTCAACTTCATTGCTATCATCTTGTGGAGTTGGTATCAATTTTAATGCATCTGCTATTTCAATTCCAATGTAGCTTAAAGCTTTTGATCTATCTTCTATTCTTTCCATATCTATTTCTATATGTAAGTTTGATTCTAGATTAACAATTCTTGCATTTATTAGTTTTACTGCATCTTGATAATTTTGTGATTTTGTTGATTTTGTTCTACCTATTAAACTTAATGTATCAATTATATCTTCTGGAAAATCTCTTGAAACACTTTTTACAGCTTCTTTCCAGTTTTCTTCTTTATTTTGTACTATTTCTAATGTTTCCCTTAATTTATTAGCTAATGCAATATTTTTTTCTCTTTGACGAATTAATTCTTCTATTTTTTTTGTGTTTTCTTCAAATTGATTTGTTGCATATTCAACTAACTCGTAAGCAGCTTTATATACTGCTTTAGGAAAGTTTTTCTTTTTTGGATACTCAATTAAATAGGTTTTTATAGATTCTATTAAATCCTTGAAAAAAGCATCTTCTTCTAATTGTACAATTTGCTTTTTGCTGTTAGGATTTATTAGTTTTTGTACTTTATCCATATTTGATAATATTTTTTCTTCCGTGATAACCATTCTCACGTTTACTATGCCAGATCTAGACATCGTAAACTTCCCTCCTTTATCCTATGTTATTTTTCCTACGCGTTACTATTATATACTGAATTATAAAAAACCACAATAGGATTTCATCTTTTTTCTTTTTTCTTTTCTATAACGATTTTATTACAACATTTTTGCAAAGTCAAGGATATTTTGTAATAAAATGTATTTTTTTGTAGCGCTTCTTCATTCATTTTTTCTAATTATTATATTATTTATTCTTTTTTATTTCTGCATATCTTTTAATTTTCATTGTAGTAGTTTTTTCAAATTCATCATGTTTAATTTCAAGATTTTTTATTGCTTTATATGAAGTTAGCTTTTTATTTACCTCTTTTATTTTAGGCCAAATAATTTCTCTAATTTGTTCATCAGTTAAGTCTTTTCCTATTTTTTCAAAGTTAGGTATAACCTTTACAGAAACAATAAGTTCTTTATTACTTTTATCTTTTTCGTCTTCTTTACCATATACCATACATTCTTTTATTTCTGGTACATGAGATAATAGTAATTCTATTTCTTCTGGATAAATATTTTTTCCATTTTGAGTAACAATTACATTTTTGCTTCTTCCTGTTATGTATAAGAATCCATCTTTATCTAAATAACCTATATCTCCAGAATGAAACCATCTTTCTCCATTTATTTCTTCAATAACACTTTTGGTTGCTTCTTCATCTTCATAATATCCAAGCATTAATGTAGGTGTTTTTATAAGTACTTCACCTTCTCCATTTTCGTTTGGATCTTCAATTTTTATTTTTCCTTTTGGTATTGCTTTACCTGCTGAGCCAACTTTAGTTTGATATTCTGGTGTCAAAGCTGCAATTGGAGCTGTTTCTGTTAGTCCATATCCTTGTAGGAATATTATTCCTATATCCTCTACCCATTTTCCTACTTTTGCATCTATTGGAGCTGCTGCAGACACTATAAATCTTAAGTTTCCTCCTAAATTTTCATAAATGTCTGAAAATACTTTGCGTTTTATATCTACTCCTACCACTTTTAATGCATTTGTCACATGTATCATTGAATTTACCAATCCATCTTTATTTGCTTTTTTTATACTTGCATTTATTTTTTTGTATAAGTTTTCAATCAATAAAGGAACTGATATTAAAACTGTTGGCTTTGTTTCCAACATATTAGGAACTATATGTTTTAATCCCTGACAAACTGCTATTGAACATCCCCATGCCATTGGAAGTAAAAATCCAATAGTTGATTCATAAGTATGATGTAAAGGCAATACTGAAAAGAATCTGTCTTCTGGATAAACCTTTGCATAAGCTGTAGCTGCATTTATATTTTCTGCCAAGTTACGGCTTGTTAGCATAACTCCTTTAGCACTTGATGTAGTTCCAGATGTAAATAGTAATACCTTAAATTCATCTGGATTTATTTTAATATTTTCAAAGCTTTTGTCTCCTGAATTAATAAATTTCATTCCTTCATTTATAAGATATTGCATTCCTACATTTCTATCTTTTATATCTTCATCTGAATACATTTTTATAAAATATTTTACATTAGGGAATTTTTCTATTATTTTTTTAACAGAGTCAGCTTTCTTTTCTGAATATATAATAATATTAGCTTTAGATCTTCCTACTACATTTTCTAATTCGTTTTCTGGTAGTTCTTTATCTGTTGGGATTGCAATTGCATCAATGCAAAGTGAAGTAACATAAGATACATACCAATCGTAAGTTGTTTCACTCAATATCATAATTCTTGGTTTTTCATTTAATTCCAATACTTTATTTATTGCTGTACCAAAACTTTTAACATCTTCTCCAAATTTTTTATATGTAATTTCTTCGTATTTGCCTTTTGGATCAAATTTTTCAAGTATAAATTCTTTATCTGAATACTTTTTTATTGCATATTCAAATATTTCCTTTATATCAGAATAATTTGTTGCCACATATTCTTTCTTATCTTTTTTTCTTTCTTCCTTTTGTTTTTCTATTTCTTCATTACTCATATTCATTTCTTCAATTTCTGATATATCTCTCATTTTAAATTTTGGAAATTTGAAGTCTGGAACTTTAAAATCTCTTAATCCTCTCATTTTATTTCACTCCCATAATATATATTAAAGTCTCATAAAATAGCTTTTACAATAAAACTATTATACATTTTTATTTTAAATTTTGCAAGTTTTTAGTTACAAGCAAAATAAAAACATAGTGTTTGCCACTATGTTTTGTTTTATTATTTTCTTCTTTTTCCGTCTAAAGCATCTAAATTATCTAAAGCTTTACCTGTTCCTAAAGCTACACATGATACAGCATCTTGTGCAATCATTACATTAATTCCTGTTTTTTCTTGTAACAACTTATCTAGTCCATCAATTAAGCATCCTCCACCTGTCATATATATTCCTCTATCGCTAATATCAGCAGACAATTCTGGAGGTGTTTTTTCTAGCACACTATGTACGGCATCAACCACCATCATTGCAGGTTCTATTAAAGCTTCTAACATTTCGCTTGAACGAACTGTTATTGTTTTTGGAAGTCCTGTAGCTAAATCTCTTCCTCTTATGTCCATTTCCATATCTTGAATTTTTGGATATACACATCCTATATTAATCTTTAAATCTTCTGCTGTTCTTTCACCTATAACTATATTGTACTTTTTCTTTATATATTTAACTATTGCTTCATCAAACTTATCTCCTGCAACCTTAATAGAACTGCTTACTACTGATCCTCCTAAAGATATAACAGCAATATCAGTTGTTCCTCCACCAATATCAACAACCATATTTCCACATGGTTTAGATATATCAAGTCCTGCTCCAATTGCAGCTGCAATTGGCTCTTCTATTAGATAAACTTTTCTAGCTCCTGCTTGTGATGCAGCATCTATAACAGCTTTTTTCTCTACTTCAGTTACTTTTGATGGTATGCAAATCATAATTCTTGGTGCAAATATAAATTTTCCACATACTCTATTTATAAAATATTTAAGCATTTTTTCTGTTACAGTGTAATTAGAGATTACACCATCTCTTAATGGTCTTGTAGCAACTATATTTCCTGGTGTTCTTCCAAGCATTCGTCTTGCTTCTTTTCCTACTGCTAATACTTCTCCTGTGTTGTTATCAACTGCAACTACAGATGGTTCTCTTAATACTATCCCTTTACCTTTAGCATAGGCAATAACTGTTGCTGTACCTAAATCTATTCCTATATCTTGTCCATACTTAAACATTTAAATCTTTCCTTTCGACAAAGCACATTTCGTTTTTGTTACAATTCTGTTACAATTATATTACAAAGCATTTAAAATAGCAATGTATTTTTTAATATTTTTTAAATAAAAAAATAGAGTATAATCTTATACTCTATTTTACCTTGATTTTATTATTTTATACAAATAACCTTCCTAAAAATACCAATTGTAATATTCCGGCTGGACCAAATGGTGGAGTTATTTCTAATTCTTCAGGTGTAGCTTTTAATACATCATCGTTACCTGCAACTGTAATTTTTACTGAACTTACATTATCATATTTAAATCCAAGTTCAAATTGTTTTTCTTCTCCAACCTCTAAACTATCTATTTTCAAATATTTTGTTCCTATATTAACATCTCTTGGCGTATAAAAGTCAAATCTTAAGTATTTATCTGTAACTCTTTCTTCTGTAGTATTTTTAATAGTTCCTTTTACATTACCGTTTACGTTTGTTGCTTCTGCTACATTAACTGTTACTTGAGGTGTTTCTATATTCACTTCATATTTTTCCATAGGTTTATATAATGATTTAGTATATAAATATATCATTATATCTGAAAATACAAACACTGTTAAAAACAGTAATACATAGCATAAAAGTACTTTTACTCTAGGTCTACTATTATATATCCATATCGACAAATAATCGCTCATATTATACCCCTTTCATTTATAGTTTTCTAAATACTCCTGCAACTTTTCCCAAAATTTCACATGTTGGTACAATTATTGGATCCATAGTGCTATTTTGTGGTTGCAATCTTATATGATCTTTTTCTTTATAAAATGTTTTTACTGTTGCTTCATCTCCTATTAATGCTACAACTATTTCTCCATTTAAAGCTGTATTTTGTTTTTTAACTAAAATATAGTCCCCATTTAAAATACCTGCTTCTATCATGCTTTCTCCTCTAACTGTAAGCATGAAACTTTCACTGTTTCCAACAAAATCAATTGGAATAGGAAATGTATCTGTAATATTTTCTACTGCTAGTATTGGTTCTCCGGCTGTTATTTTGCCAATAACAGGAACATCAACCATTTCTCTTCCAGTATAATAATTTTTATCTTCATGTTTTTTTACTGGTTCTCCATCTCCGCCTTTTAATAAGCGCAAAGTTCTACCTTTTTGATCTTCTTTTTTTATGTATCCTTTTTCAGATAATTTTGCTAAATACCCATGTACTGTTGCTGTTGATTTTAATCCAACTGCTTTTCCTATTTCTCTTACAGATGGTGCATATCCCTTTTCTTCAACTTGTTTTTCAATAAATCTTAATATTGCTTTTTCTCTTTTATTAATTGACATTGGGTCCTTTTTTTTAGCCAAAATAACATCACTCCTTATTTTATCTCTTGCACTGGTTAATATATCCAGTTTTTCGTATTCTTTTATATAATAGCATACAAACAAAAAAATGTCAAACAAATATTTGACATTTTTTTATGCGGTTCCAATTTTTTTAGTTGTTGCCTGTCTTTTAACTTTAACAGTCTTAGGCTCAATAATCTCTCTATTATTATTTATAATAATTTTAGGAGGTTCTCCATTTCTAACCGTTTCTTCAGTTATTATACATTTTTCTATTTTAGGGTTGGAAGGAATTTCAAACATAATGTCTCTCATAATTTCTTCTATAATAGAACGTAAACCTCTTGCTCCTGTTTTTCTTTCAATCGCTTTATCAACTATTAAATTCAATGCTTCTTGTTCAAACTCTAAATCAACGTTGTCTAGCTTAAACAATTTTTGGTATTGCTTTACTAACGCATTTTTAGGTTTTGTAACAATATCAATTAAGGCATCTCTGTCTAATTCTTGCAATGTTGCTATAATTGGTAATCTTCCAACAAACTCTGGTATTAAACCAAACTTCAACAAATCTTGTGGTAATAGTTGTTCAAATACCTTATATTTATCTATATCTTTATTACTTTCAATTTTAGCTCCAAAGCCTATTGATTTTTGACCAATTCTATCTTTTACTATTTTTTCAAGTCCTTCAAAAGCTCCTCCACAAATGAATAATATGTTTGATGTATTTATTTGTATAAATTCTTGATGAGGGTGTTTTCTGCCACCTTGTGGTGGTACTGATGCAACAGTTCCTTCTACTATTTTTAGTAAAGCTTGTTGCACCCCCTCTCCACTAACATCTCTAGTGATTGAAGGATTTTCAGATTTTCTAGAAATTTTATCTATTTCATCAATATATATAATTCCTTTTTCTGCTTTTTCTATGTCATAGTCAGCTGCTTGAATAAGTTTTAGTAAAATATTTTCGACATCTTCACCAACATAACCTGCTTCTGTTAATGTTGTTGCGTCTGCAATTGCAAATGGAACTTGTAATATTTTGGCTAGTGTTTGTGCTAATAAAGTCTTTCCACAACCTGTAGGTCCTAGTAATAAAACATTACTTTTTTGCAATTCTACATCATCAGATTCTTCTTGGTGATTTATTCTTTTGTAATGGTTATATACTGCAACAGATAGTGTTTTTTTAGCTTCATTTTGACCAATTACATACGAGTCTAAAACTTCTTTTATTTCAGCTGGTTTTGGTAGTTTATCTTCGACTTTAGTTGTGTATGTCATTTCTGCATCTTCATATATTTCTTCTTCTAAAATATTGTTACATACTTTTATGCATTCATCACAAATATATACTCCAGGTCCTGCAATAATTCTACCTACTGCTTCTTGTGATTTACCACAAAAAGAACATTTTACGCCTTTAGTTTTATTTGTCATTCTCAGCTAATTTCCTTTCCATTTTTTGTTTTTAATTAAATTCTTTTTTCCATAATGCCATCAATCAATCCATATTTAAGTGCTTCTTCTGCTGTCATGTAATTATCTCTTTCTGTGTCTTTATTAATTATATCTAATGGTTGACCTGTTCTTTCGCTTAAGAACTTATTTAATTTTTCTCTTGTTTTTACCATGTGGTCTGCGTGTATTTTAATTTCTGTTGTTTGTCCTGATAGTCCGCCACCACCAATTAATGGTTGATGAATTAGAATTTCTGCATTTGGTGTTGCAAATCTTTTTCCTTTTTCACCTGCTGCTAAAAGAACTGCTCCCATACTTGCAGCCATACCTATACATATAGTTGAAACTGGACATTTAATATAATTCATTGTATCAACAATTCCCATTCCGTCAGTAATAGATCCTCCTGGGCTATTTATGTATAAGTGAATTTCTTTGTCTGGATCTTCTGATTCAAGAAATAATAATTGTGCAATTACTAAACTTGCTGAAGTTTGATTAACGTCTTCACCTAAAAATATAATTCTATCTTTCAAAAGTCTTGAGAAAATATCATAAGATCTTTCTCCTTTTGCTGTTTGTTCAATAACATAAGGAACTAAACTATTTTGTTCTTTCATATTTATTAATTACCAACCTTTCTCTTTTGATCAATTAAATTAAAACTTATTTTATTTTAGCATTGTTAACGATGAATTCTATTGCTTTTTCTACTTTCATATTATTTTCAATATATTCTTTTATGTATTCATTTTTAGACATTTCTTCTTCAGTTTTGCCATAGTTTTTAGCCATTTCTTTAAGTTTTTCTTCAACTTCTTTTTCTTCTGGTTTTATGTCTTCTGCTTTAATAATTGCTTCTATTACTAATCTAGATTTAACAGCTTTTTTAGCTTGTTCTTTCATTTCTTCTCTAACTTGTGCTTCTGTTTTTCCTGATAGTGTAAAATATTGAGCTAATGTTAAACCTTGGTATTGTAATCTTTGTTCAATGTCTTTCATCATGTTGTCAATTTCAGCATCAATCATTCCAGATGGAATGTCTATTTCTACATTGTCGCTAACAGCTTTTAGCGCAGCATCTTCCATTTCATATTTAGCTTTTTCTTCGTTTGCTTTTTGCATTCTTTCTTTAATACTATTCTTTAATTCAGCTAATGTTTCGAATTCACTAACGTCTTTTGCAAACTCATCATCAATTTTTGGAAGCTCTTTTTTCTTAATTTCATGTAATTTTACTTTAAATACAGCTGGTTTTCCTGCTAGTTCTTTAGAAAAATAATCTTCTGGGAATGTAACTGTAATATCTTTTTCTTCTTCTAATTTCATTCCAACTATTTGATCTTCAAATCCAGGAATAAATGTATTGCTTCCAATTTCTAGTTCATGTTTTTCAGCTTTTCCACCTTCAAAAGGTACACCATCAATAGAACCTTCAAAGTCAATAACTGTTATGTCTCCTTTTTCAACAGGTCTATCTTCTATGCTTACTAATCTTGCATTATGTTCTGCCATGTGTCCTAATTCATGTTCAATATCATGATCAGATACATTATACTCAATTTTCTTTAATTCTATACCTTTATATTTTCCTAATTTTACTTCTGGTTTTATTTGTACTATTGCTGTAAATATAAGGTCTTTTCCTTTTCCAATCTGAGTAATATCTATGTCAGGATTGCTTACAACTTGAATATTATTTTCTTTAATTGCTGTTTCATAAATTTCTGGTACTAGTTCATTAAATGTATCTTCGTGGAATATTTCTGTTCCATATTGTTTTTCTACCATATTCATTGGTGCTTTACCTTTTCTAAATCCAGGTATAGTAAAGTATTTAGCTGTTTTAGCATATACTTTTTTCATTGCTTCATCAAATTTTTCTGCTTCTACTACGAAACTTAATTTTACTTCATTTTTGTTTTCTGTGTTTTCTACTTTTACACTCATTTTATAATCTTCCTTTCAAAAAATAATTAGCTTTTATATTATACCACATTTTTCAAGTATTTCAAGTGTTTATGCTTATATTTTAATCAAATCAAAATTCAAATAGTCTGCACTTACAAGTTTGAAATTTATTCCATCAACGCATCCTTCAATTGCATCTTGATGTGATTTACCATGCAAGTGTCCATAATAGCATTTTTTTATTCCATATTGTTTTAATGTATCAATAAATTCTGATGTTTTATTTTTTTTAGTTATTGGTGGATAATGCATAAATGCTATTATTTCTTTTTCTTTTCCATATTGATTTATTCCTTGTTCTATTGCAAGTTTTAATCTTATATTTTCCCTTTTTATCATTTTACTATCATTTTCTGTATCTAATAAGTTCCATCCTCTGGTACCTATTAAAATCTTATCTTCTATCAAAAAACTATTGTTATATATAAAGTCTATATTTTCAAATTTATTATCTTTCAAAAACTTCTTCATACTTGTAATAGTAGTCCACCAGTAGTCATGATTTCCTTTTAATAATAGTTTTTTACCTGGTAACATATTCAAATATTCAAAATCTTTATATGTGTCTTTTAAATGCATAGACCATGAAAAATCCCCAGGCAACACAACTGTATCCTCTTGTTTTACTTTTGATATCCAATTATTTTTTATTTTATCGCTATGCCCCTCCCAACTTTCTCCAAATATGCTCATTGGCTTATCCTGAGAAAATGATAAGTGCAAGTCAGCTATTACATATATTGCCATGTTTTATTCCTTTTCTTTTTAATTTATTCCTAGATTTGGTATTGCATTTAAAGTCAAATCTGATATATTCCCCGCTGTATATGTATAATATCCTGCTGAAGCAATCATTGCAGCATTATCTGTACATAATACAGGTTCCGGATAATAAACCTGATATCCTTTTTCACCTAATTTCAAAAATTCATTTCTTATATAACTATTTGCAGATACACCTCCTGCTAATGCTATTTTAGTTATATTTAATTCTTTTGCTGCTCTTAGAGTATGGTCTAATAGTACTTCTGTAATAGTTTTTTCAAAGCTATTGCATAAGTCTGCTTTATTAATATTTGGAGTTTTATGGTGTAAATTTATAACTGCTGTTTTTATTCCACTAAAACTAAAATCCAAATTATCTATATGAGTCTTAGGTAACTCAATGGTTGGTTTTCCTTTTTTTGCTAACTTATCAACTTTTGGTCCACCTGGGTACCCTAGTCCTATTACTCTTGCAACCTTGTCAAAAGCCTCTCCCACTGCATCATCTCTTGTTTTAGCTAACACTTCAAACTCAGAATAGCTTTTTATATGTACCAAGTGAGTATGTCCACCTGATATAACTAGACATAAAAATGGAGGTTCTAGTTCTGGGTGACTAATATAATTTGCAGCTATATGTCCATGTATATGGTTTGTTCCAACTAGTGGCTTATTTAAAGAATAACTTAATGCCTTTGCATAAGATACTCCAACCAACAAAGCACCAACTAAACCTGGTCCATAGGTACATGCTATTACATCTATATCATTCATTGTAATATTAGCTTGTTTTATTGCTTCTTTTACAACATTTGAAATAGCTTCTATATGATTTCTAGAAGCTATTTCTGGTACTACTCCTCCAAATTGTTCATGTATTTTTATTTGTGAGTTTATAACATTTGAAAGAACTTCTCTTCCATTTTTTACTATAGAAGCTGAAGTCTCATCACAACTCGATTCTATTCCTAAGGTTAATATATCTTTCATTTTTTAATTTCCTTCTACATAAATATACTAAATAAATTAAATACCATACTACTAATTCCATAACTAACTGCACTTATTATTGGTGATACAATTTCACCTGCAATCGGTGTAATCCAAATAATTAAAAATATTATATAAAAAGTTCTTTCATGGTTTTCAAACCATCTTTTAGCATTGTATGGTAAAAATGCCATTAATACTTTTGATCCGTCTAGTGGTGGTAATGGTATTAAATTAAATACTCCTAATCCTACATTTACTATTACAGCATATTGTAACATTGTAAATATAATTATTCCTATTCTTGAAATATTAACAAAATTAGTTGCAAATATTTGTAAAGCATATAATATTATTGTTAATACTATAGCTAGTAAGAAATTCATAATAGGTCCAGCAGCTGCGACAATTGCTTCACCTGTTTTTGCTGATATTTTTTTATTAAAATTATTTGGATTTATTTCTACTGGTCTTCCCCATCCAATATGTGTAAAAACTAGCAAAACAACTGCAATCGGATCTAAATGTGTAAATGGATTTAAGCTAAGTCTTCCTTGTACCTTTGGAGTATCATCTCCTAGTTTATATGCAACTATAGCATGTGCATATTCATGAAATGTAATTGCTAAAAGTACTCCTGGTATTGTAAATAATATACTTAATAAGTCAAATCCTCCACCCATTACACTTGCCAATACTATAATAGCTAAAATTATATATACATATCTATTATCAAAATTCATATAATATTCAAGCCTTTCATTTTTCAATTTTACATTTAATATTATACCTCAAATTTAAAAATATGTAAACATTTGGAAGATATTAATTTTACTGCAATACATAAAAACGAAAGTAAATAATTATTACTTTCGTTTTTATATTATTGTATATAGTTTTATTTTAGTTTAATGGTTTCATTGTAGGGAATAAAAGTACATCTCTAATAGATGCTGAATCTGTAAGTAGCATTATTAAACGGTCAATTCCCATTCCCATACCGCCTGTTGGAGGCATACCATATTCTAGAGCTTCTATGAAGTCTGTATCCATCATATTTGCTTCCTCATCTCCAGCTTCTCTAGCTTCTACTTGTTTTAAAAATCTTTCATATTGATCTATTGGATCATTTAACTCTGAGTAAGCATTTGCAAATTCTCCTCCTGCAATGAATAATTCAAATCTTTGAGTCATTTTTGGATTATCTTTGCATTTTTTAGTAAGTGGTGAATTTTCAATTGGGTATTCATATAAGAATGTTGGTTGTCTCAATGTTGCTTCAACTTTTTCATCAAATATTTGAACAATTATATCTCCTCTGCTTGTTTTTATAGGGTCTATTTCTACATTTAACTTTTTAGCAGCTTCTTGTGCTTGTTCATCTGTTTCTATAGCATGGAAATCTACTCCTGTAACTTCCTTAATTGCATCTATCATTGTAACTCTTCTAAATGGTGATTCTAAATCTATTTCTTCACCTTGGAACGTAATTTTTCCTGTTCCACATACTCTGTTAGCACATTTTCTAATTATTTCTTCTGTTATATTCATCATACCTTCTAGGTCTGTATATGCTTCATATAGTTCTATACATGTAAATTCTGGATTGTGCTTTATATCCATTCCTTCATTTCTAAAGTTTTTGCCAATTTCATATACTTTATCAAATCCACCTACTATAAGTCTTTTTAAGTATAATTCTGTTGCAATTCTTAGGTACATATCAATATCTAGTGTGTTATGATGAGTAATAAATGGTCTTGCTGATGCTCCACCTGCTATTGTTTGTAGTATTGGTGTTTCAACTTCCATAAAACCTTTTTCATCTAATACTTTTCTAATTTCTTTAATTATTGCTGTTCTCTTTTTAAATGTTTCCTTTACTTCTGGATTCATTATTAAATCAACTGATCTTTGACGATAACGCAAATCAGTGTCTTTTAATCCATGAAATTTTTCTGGTAATGGTCTTAGTGATTTTGATAATAAAGTAACTTCTTTTGCATGTATAGAAATTTCACCAGTTTTAGTTTTAAATACAAAACCGGTAATTCCAATTATATCTCCAATATCATCTTCTTTAAATTGTTTATAGCTTTCTTCTCCTAAATCATTTATACTAACATAGCTTTGTATTCTTCCTTCATTATCTTGAATATGACAGAAAGATGCCTTTCCCATTATACGTTTAGCCATTATTCTACCTGCTATTGTAACATCTTTTCCTTCTAATTCTTCAAAATTATCTTTTATTTGCTTACTATTATGTGTTCTATCAAATTTTATAATTTCAAAAGGATCCTTACCATCAGCTTGTAATTTTACCAACTTTTCTCTTCTTATTTTCATAAGTTGATTTAAATCTAATTCTTGTTCTTGGTTGTTTATATTTTTTTCTTCCATACGCAAACTCTCCTTTTATTTATTATTTACCAATAGTATTATATCTCAAAAAAGCTTATATGTAAACATTTGGAAGAAAATTTTATAAAAACTATTATCATGATGCCTTTCTTAATTCTTTTGCATGTGCTTTAGCTATTTCTGTCACTTCTCCTGATGAAATTCTTGCAATTTCTTCTATTGTCTCATCTTCATTTAATAATTTTATACTTGTATATGTTTTATTTTCTTTCGTTTGTTTGCTTATATAATAATTATAATCTCCTCTAGCTGCAATTGACGGCAAATGTGTAATACAAATTACTTGATGTAATTCTGCAATTGATTTCATTTTTTCAGCCACTGCTTTTGATGCTTTTCCACTAATTCCTGTATCTATTTCATCAAATACTAATGTACTAACTTCATCAACATCTGCAAGTACATTTTTTATTGCAAGCATTATTCTTGCCATTTCTCCTCCTGAAGCGATTTTGGTAAGAGGTTTTAGCCCTTCTCCAACATTTGTGCAAATCATAAATTCAACTTCATCGATTCCATTTTCGCAAAATCTTTCTGTTTTATTTATTTTTATTTCAAATTTAGCATTTGGCATTTCTAAATCTTTTAGTTCTTGATTGATTTTTTTTGATAATGTTTCTGCATATTTAGTTCTGACATTACTCATTTGATTTGCAATTTTAAATAATTCTTGTTCTAAATTCTTTATTTGAATTTTTATTTTGTTATGATATTCATCTAAATTTTCTATTTTATTTATTTCATTTTCAATTTTATTTCTAAACTCTAATATTTCTGTAATTGTATTACCATATTTTCTTTTCAATGAAAAAATCAAATCAAGTCTATTTTCTATTTGATTTCTTTCGTTTTCGTCAAAGTCTACTTCTTCTCTCATATAGCTTAAATCTCTTGCAAGTTCTTGTATATCATAATAACTATTTTTTAATATACTTAATTTTTCACTATACTCTTTCCCACAATCTTGTATTTTTTCTAAACTACGTATTGAATTACTTATGGCAATTATTGCATTTTCATTTAAATTTGTATCTATTTCAAATAAATTATCTTTTAGCTTTTCTGCGTTTTGCATCATTTTATGCTTATTTTGTAATTCTTCTTCTTCATTTTGTTTTAATTTTGCTTGTTCTATTTCATTATATTGGTAACGTAATAAATCTAATCTTCTTTCTTTTTCTTGATCTTCTCCATAAGTATTCTTTAGTTCTTGCTTTAATTTATTATACTCTTCAAGCTTTTTTATGTACTCGCATACACTTTCATTCAATTCTTTCCCAATAAATTTATCTAGATATATTATGTGTTGCATTGGATTTAATATTAGTTGACTATCATGTTGCCCATGTATATCTATAATTTTACTCATAAATTCTTTTAATTCATTTACTGTAATTAATCTACCATTTATTTTGCAAGAATTTCTACCATTTAAATGTATTTCTCTTGATACAATAATATTGCCATCAACAGCCACTTCATTGTTTGGACAATAAAAATTTGCTTCTACATAAGAAAATTCTTCTCCATTTCTAATCATTTCTTTTGAAAATCTTCCACCTGCTAAAATTGCAAGTGAACCAATTATTAACGTTTTTCCAGCTCCTGTTTCACCAGTTAGTACGTTAAACCCATTATTTAAATCAATACTCAAATCATCTATAATTCCAACGTTTTTTATATGTAAAGTAGTAACCATTTAGTCCTCCTTAATACACGAATTAATGTTTGTATATTTGTATTATATACCAAATTTTTGTTTTGTCAATTGCTTTTATTTACTTTTTACAAAAATCATGATCTACTCATTCCATTCACAAGTGTGAAAAAAAGGAGCGTATTGTGTATGAGTGACATTCTCAAGTTATCTCCGCAGGCTGGCAATAATGAAATTATTGCTAAAATCAAAATAGACGCTTCTCAACCGGCAACTTTTTTGGGAGTTCCTCAAGGTTCTACCAAAAAGGTAAACAAACGCACTACCGGAAAAAAAGTCGTTACGAAGTTTCGTCAGGTAAAGGCTCCTAAGTAACGCAAAAAAGATGGAAAGTTTTTAAGCTTTCCATCTTTTTCTTTTGGTGACCCCTGCCGTACTTTCAATATTTATATATATCTCATAATAATCGTATGTATTTAAAACTGCCTAAATTATAGTTATCTTAACTGACAATATTTTTAAATATTGAAAAATATTTTTTCTACTGCATACTTTACTGCATACTTTTTAAATTGTAAAAATCTTCAATGACTTCTACTGTTTCTTTTATGTTATAGCCGTCTTGCAATGTATCTTTTACCATTACTTCTATTAACTTTTCATTTTTCTCAAATTTAGCACATAATAATTCTATATATTTTTCCATATTTTTCTCCTTTTACAGAGAAACGCGTTTCTTTTTCTATTTGATTAAATTATATAATATATTTTAGTATTGTCAACAAAAATCGTTCGACAAAATCTTGTGTTTTCAAGCGTTTTAGAGCATTTGTCGAAAAAAAGTCCGCCTGTTTGTAAGGTTTGACTGTCATGATAGTTCGCTCCCAGCGAAGAATAGAATTTTGCAAATAATTATAATAAAATTTGAGCATAATAACTTTAGAGGTAATTTATGTTTGTTTTTATTATAAAAAATGTTAGAGAATCTAAAAATATAACTTTGTATAGATTAATGAAATTAACTGGTCTTTCTTATTCTTATTTATCTGAATTAGAGAATAATAAGGTGTTTAATCCAAGTTTAAAAACGATGCACATAATTGCCACTGCTCTTGATGTTAAAATAGATGATTTGTTTTACAGTGAATTGGATCTAGAAAAATTACGAGAAGAGATGCATAATAAAATTGAAATTTTTGGACTAGATTCAAAAGAAGTACTTGAAGTTAGTCAAATTATAGATCTGTTGATTAATGTGAAAATGAAAGAGAGCTAACTAAATATTAGCTCTCACTTCTTTGCAGAGTCTTGTGAAATTTTTTCCACTTATGTATTTCAAACTTATCGAACTAAGTAAATTATTTTCAACTGCATATTTATTCCATTCTTTTTCAGTTAGTATCTTCGATAATTCTTTTATCATTTGCAGAGATTTTTGATATAGTTCTTTCATATATATCACTCTCCTTGATTCATTATACCACATTTTGTAAAATATTTGTGTCGAAACTTGTCGAACGAAAAAATGCGTAAAATTAAGGAAAAATCGACGCTCCAGAATCGATTTTAAGGCGTTTTTATTTTTGAGACAACAAGTTATATGGCTCAAAAAAAGACTATTGCTAGTCTTTTTCTTCTTATTATTAATTTCCGTGATTGTATGCACTAAAATCCCAATCATATCCTATTATATATAATATAGAATTACATTCTTGTGAACGAACACCTAATATTCTTGATTTTTGATTATTAAATCTAAAAACTATAATTTTACTATCCTCTGACAAACTCAATGGTCTTTTAATATTATCAAAACTAATATTAAAATTGCTTATAGGTATCATTTCATATCCTGTTTCTTTTGGTTTGTTTTGTAAATCTAACCATGTTAGATTTGATATTTCTTCTAATCTCTCAAATAAATTCTGAATTGATTTATTACATTTTTCTTTTGATTTAGTAATTTTCTCTGTAGTATATTTCTTATTTTTTATTGAATATTTAAAAGATAATATTATATGATTACCGTTGGCTGTACAACAATTATTCATTAAGCAATTTAAGTTTTAAAATAGTCTTTGATTTTTTGTTTTGGAATAACTGAATTTCTTGGAGTAGTTTGCCACGGACTAGTCTCATGAGTCATATTTCTTAATTTCCATGCTGAATATTGTCCAAACTCATTATATACTTCTTCTAATATTCTTATTGTTTCTCCATCTATATTTACCTTGAAATCTTCATCATATTTTATTCCACTTGAACCATTTGGTTTATATCTATCATATATTTTTCTAATTACAGGTCCATGCTCCCATGCTAAAAACTCATCATCAAATAAAGGAGTGTCTTTCTTAGCTAAAACATATCCTTGAGCATAATATAATAATTTTTGTAATTTCAAGTTTGTAATATATTCTGAATCTTCAAAATTCATTTGTACTCTGTTTCTGTTTAAAAACCATTCTGCTATATCTTTTGCTTTATACATGTTTACTCCCCCTTTTTACTATTATATACACTTCAAAGAAATCTATTTATCGAATGTCACATACTTACTATTATGTGACATTCAATATTATATACTATAAAAAAATCACTGTCAATGTTTAGGCAAAAAAATAAGCTAGGCATATAGCCTAGCTCTTATTTCATTTGAATACCATCAATTGTATGACCAAAGATTCCTGCGTAACTTTCTGTTCCTGTTTCTGTTTTGCTATTTACCCACGCTAACCAGCCGTCCTCTAGTGTATGTACTCTATAATCTACGTGTCCTTTTGTTGATTTGATTTTTATGCAATCAATAGGCTGTCCATAAATTCCAGCGTAAGAATCCGAATTACTTTTATCATTTTTCTTATAGTTTTTAGAACTTACCTTATCTAACCAACTTCCATTTTTAATATGTGCTTGAACTGTTATTTCTCCGTATTCGGGTTTACATCTTATTCCACTTATAGCTTTTCCGTAAATACCTGCATATCCATCTGCTGTATTATCACATTTATTCACTTCAGGTAACCATTCATTTGTATATGCTTGGTATGTGATTACTCCTGTATAATCTGGCTCAGCTGGTGTAGGTATTGGTTTAATTTCTTCGTTATAAGCTGGTCTGCCATATCCTGCGATATAATCTGCTTCAATAGGATAATCCCATTTTGCTACTTCGCTATTGCCAGAATTGCCCTCAATTGTATAAACTCTACCATTCTCAACCTTGTATACTAAACCAGTGTGATATATATCTCCTGCTTTTCCAAAGAAGATTTGGTCGCCCACTTCAGGTATTTTATAAAATTGTCCTTTCTTTTTATAGAAATTCATTGAAAAGCCACAACCTGCCCCTGTCGACTTCTTTGGTTGGCATAGTAATTCTAGCGCTTTATCCACTCCATAAGCCTTAACAAGGCACCAGTCCACAAAGATATCGCACCAATCGTAGCCATTTTTCTTGCCATTATAAAAGCCCGCAATCTTATCTAAATCGCGAGCATATTTATTATATTTTCCACTTGTATTTGCTGTTTTGTTATCAAGTTGTGAATTACTTTTTTTGCCTTTATAGCCCACTTCATTTAAGGCTATTTCTAGTACTTTACTAGCTTGTTCCATTTATTTTTCCTCCTTATTTATGAAATTCTTAAATAATTCATATAAACCAGTTGAAGCCAGTCCACTAAGCATACCAACTAATATTACTTCTGCATTAATTTCATTTAGATTCATTAATATATTAATTGTAGTTCCTAATACCAACATTATTGCAGGTATATATTTATTAGGAATGAAATCTAAGCTATTTTTTATAACATATCCTACGCAAAGACATATTCCCATTACTACAACTGATAAATATTGAGATAATACTGATAAATCCATAACTATTCTCTCCTTTCTTTTAAAATTATCAAATCTTCATGTATTGTCTGAAAACCGGCGATAGCTCTTTCATCATGTTGTTTAAATTCTGTATTTGTATTGTCCATACTAGTCTTTAACAAGTTCAAACTTTCAGCAATATTTCTGTTACTAGCTGACAGTTCACCCAACAATTTGCTAGTCGCTTCTCGTTCTGCTTTTTTCTCTTCTTGTTCTTCTTTCCTTTTTACCTCATCTTGAGCTTCTTTATCTTTTCTGTCTTTTCTGTCAAGGTACAAAAAGATAATAAAAAGGACTGCCATCGTGACAGTTCCTCCGTTTGCTAGAAGAATATTTATGAGATTATTCGTTTCTTCCATAAGTTTCTCCTTTCCTAATTTATTTTTCTAATTTTTATTTTGAAATTATCTAGAATTATAGAAGAACTTTCCTTGCTCATAAAAATATATACTTGTTTTTCGTTGAGAAATTTGGAAACAGCTCTTTCTTTTCCGCCACCTTCGCAAACAACTTCAACTTTCGTATCTGTTTCGGTACTTGCTCCTCTATAATTGCTTATAATATCAAGTTTCGGTCTCACTACAACTTGTTGTGTAGAAGTATTATATCCACAATTTATTGTTAAGATTGCAAATATGGTACTTCTATAATGAGAAGAACCTGAATTGTGTCTATAAGATATTGCTACTTCATATATTCCCCCAATTTCCAATCCTTTTATTACTACAGCATCTAAAGAACCACCTGGGTGATAAAATGAAAAATTCAATTCTTTGTATGGCAAATATTTATTTCCGTTTTTATCTGTAAAATATCCACTGTAATTCATATATTTTTAATTATTTAATCAATTTTTTGTATAATAAATTGTTTCAACAACTTGATAATCACCCATGTCTCCAGAAGCTCTAATTGTTATATTTTTAGATGTATTCGAAAAATAGTGATAAACATCAGGTTTTCCAGTATATAAATACGGAAGATTTGAACTTTCAGAACCATCTGTCTTCGAAATACTGCCTTCTAATTTTATAAAGTTGATGTTGTTCAAGCCTGTTTGAATGATTTTATTTGCTGCTGAACTTGGTAATGTTACAGCAGCAAATCTTTTTGCATATTCTTTTTTGCCATCTATTAATCGTCCAGTCTCATATTCAGTTCCTGTTGTAATATTTAATATATTTTGTTTTTTATTTATCAATTCTTTTATTTTATTCCATGCGTTAAGCACTATACTCCCCCCTTACTACAAATTCAAAATATTCGCCACTTTCACAGCCCCAGTCACTAGTTGTTTTAATTTGGTTGCTTACTGCATTGGTCTCGCCTATCTCTCGATAATGACCGTCAGTTCCTGCATCGTCACTACTTAATATTAGTAGTTCTCCCATATAATAAACGTCAAGACAATGTGTTCCTACTTTGTAGTAGCAAGGCAATGTTATAGTTCCACCTTTGACTACATCTGCAGTGAGCTGTAAGAAGTATTTGTGCTCTATATGTGAATTTATTTCTTCTTCAATGTTGTCTTGCATATCATTTAAGTTCTCTGCTGAAAGTGGTGTTGTTCCTTCGTAAACTGCTTCTTCTACTTCTTGTTTAACACCATTATTCATAAAGTACGGTTTACTTTTTAATGTTCCATTTTGAAATACCTTCTTTTTCATCTTCTAGCCTCCAATTCTTCAATTTTGTTTTGTAACTTATTTATTTGTTCTTGTTGCTCTTGAATTGCTTTAGATAATGTTGCTATTATAGGCAACTCATTAATATAATATCTTTCTTCTATTTTTCTTTTTGGGTCTGCTGGTCTCTTAATAACAAAATTAGGATCTATTTTCTCCATATCTTGTGCAATATAGCCTATATTATAATGTTTTCCATCATCTATTTTGTCAAATTCTTTATGTTTAATTTTTTTGATTATATCTAAAGCACATGCACTACTATTTTTTATATTCTTCTTTATTTTTTTATCTGATGAAATATTATTAGCATATACATTTCCGTCAACATTCAAATCAGCTCCATGAATTTGTACCATACTAGAAGGGTACATTGATATAGTTGCTTTTTTATTAGCAGTTCCTAAAAATATAGTTCCACCAGCTACATGAAAATCTCCGTTATCAGTCTGTAAAACATAGTTTTCTTTACCTACCTTAAAAGAATAACTTCCGACCAGAATTTTTAAAAAATTCAACAGCATTCAATATGTTGATTTTTGGTGTGTTGCTATCATATGAATTTTCTGGAATGATTTGCAATAGAACATCTTCAGTTTCTTTATCTATAAAAACTATCTCTCCACTTAGTCCACCAACAATTTTAACATTTCCAGAAATTATACCACTTTTGGCTCCAGAAAGAACTAAATCACATGCAGTTAATATTAATTGACCACTAAAATCTCCAGCATTTTTGCTAGCCATTTTAAAATCTTTAATAAAAAGTATTGGCCAAAACTTTCCATCACTTTGAGTCGTCATCCCCCACGCCATTCCATCTTCTATATTTTGACTATACTCTCCGTGGAACAGCAAAAGCTATAAATCTATTTTCTCCAACTTTTTGAACACCCATATTTGCAAATACCGTTTCACTATCATAAAAGTGTTGTCCTGTTTTGTCTAAGGACATCAGCACTTTTTTATTGTCATCTAATATTGCTAGACTTGCATTTTGATTAATTATCATCATCTGTATATATTCTGCTATTTTATTCCATGCAATTTTTACTGCTTCTGAATTTACTTCTAAATATGTTGCAAATTCATTCTTATCAAGTTTAGTTCTTGCCATTAGTTCAATTTTTTTGGAGGTTTGTTCTATTCCTGTTCTAAACTCTGATTTAGTAGTATACATGTCTGTGAAATCATTTTTTACTAGATATTCTGCATAGAATTTATTGCCTACCATATCTATTAAGTAGATATAATTGTTGCCTTCAAATAACTCAATATTTATATTGTCTAAAGGTTCTTTTATAGGTTCTTCTAATTCCTCTAAAACATAAAACTCTGTTAGTTTTAATCTACGTAGAACATAATCTTCGTCTTTTGTTATGACTAAACTATCATAAACATTGCCTTTAAATCGTAGCTCTTCAATGTTTATTATGTACTCTTTTTTATCTGCAGACGGATTAGTTCTACTTTGTTTATCTACTACTATTTTATATTTCATATACTACCCTCCCCTTGGATTTGGCTGTAGTCCTGCTCTTGGAAACAGATTTGCTCTTGGGAACATATTTGCTTCATAAGTCTTATTTCCTTGCACTTCTAGTCTTAATATGTCAGCTTGTCCCGCATCTTCAATATGTATTTCTGTAATTCCACTTTTTTCTCTCTTATATTCTGCCGTATTTTCAACTTTCTGTTTAATACTATTTATATCTTGTTCCTGTTGAGTTAGTTTTGTTTCGTGTTCTGTAGTTTGCTTTGCTAGTTGAGTTATTTTTTGATTTTGTTTATCTAGCAAAATGTAAGTTTGATTTATTTTTTTATCATTACTGTCTGCATACTTATACTCTGTTTCTGTTTCCTCTGGTTCATCTGTATATAATTTTTCAGATAGTCCATCGTCTAATTCTATTTCATTGTTCAGTAAAATTGTTTTGTATGTTACTTCATTTAACACAAAATTAAATATGTCACATACTTCTAAGAACAAAATTCCTTTACTTTGCACATCAAATATATAAAAGCTTAATGTTTTTAAGTAATTAAACATTGCATCAATGTAATCTGATCTATCATTTGTGCTGAGTAGTTGATTATCAGATATCCTATATTCGTGTAGTCCGTTGGTAGCAATGCTTTCATCATCTTTTCTGTAAATGTTATCGCTTTCTTCTGCTCTGCTAAATACTAAAGAATTTATTATGTATTTTTCTCCAATTGTAATATTATTTTCATCTAAATAACTTTCATCTATGTTTTGATTTGTTTCTGTTGGATAAATTAAATATAAATTATTTCCCTTAAATAATAAAAAGCTACAAGTTATTGTAGCAATCTCGTCTAAAATATCTCTATAAGTGTAGCCTATTTCTATATGTAGAGTTGGGTCTACTAATTTATCTGAATTTATAAAAGTTTCTGGTATATTGTCAGTATTCCAGTTTAGTTTTTGACAAACAGCTAGTAAGTAATTCCTTACTGTTAATTTTTCAGTAAGTTCTAACTCGCTATCTACCATTGCCTCTTGCATTTTAGTATAAGCTAAAATTCTATATGAATTGGTATCTTCTTGTCTTTCACAACTCTTTACATAGTAAGTATTCAAATCTATATAGTTATAGTTTTTTTCATTTACTTTTACGCCTATTTTTCCTGTTATCTTAGTTTTATTTGGCATATATACTTTAGAGTCTATCTCAATTTGATGCATTACTGTTTTAAACAGTGATGTGTTAAATGATGGTTTTATATAGTTTAAATTATCACTATCTACATCAATATTGTTTGTTTTTAATTTCACATCAAATTGTCTACCATGAGTTCGTATATCGATTTTGAAATTATCATCTACATTTATCATTATTCATAATGCTCCCTTTTTTTATTTGAGATTACTGCACTGCTGTATCCTTCTACTTTTCCTAAATATTTTTGTGAATACTCTTGATCATTCGAATAACACGACATATTTACTATTTTCTTTTTTAGATCTGGGTTGTAGAATGTTACTTTGTTTTCCGCCTTATTAAAAAGAGATAGGATTACTCCTACCTCTTCATCATTTAACCTTCTAAATGTCATTGTTATCTTGGGATATATTCCTTTAAGTGTTCCTGAGTTATCTCCAGATAAAGACCTTCCAGTATCTTTTCCCCAAATTTTGTGATAACCGAACTTGGCTTCTGTTATGTACTGAGCCATTTTCACTCCATCAATTTCTAAACTATCTTTATCTATTAGCATAATTACCTCCCGTTAGTAGCAAAGGCTAATTCTTGTCTTCTTTTTGCTTGTCCTCTTTGTATTGTTCTTCCATCTAAATTAATTATATATGAGCCACCGGAAGTTCCAATTTTAGACACTAATTTGTCTGCCAAAATATCTAACCACTCCATATTATTTTCTAGAGGTACAACCGCTTCTCGTCCAGCTTCTCCTATAATTGCTTGCGTAGGCTGTGATATAACACCGCCTTTTGCTAATCGTGGAAGATTAAATGTATTCAAATATCCTAAATTGATTCCCGGAACTCGATTTATTACATCAGTCAGACTATTGATTGCTCTAATTGGCGAATTAAGAATATCTTCAATAGCTCCTAACACGCCATTTACCACCGCTTTAAATGCTCCTGATATTGTAGCACCTACTGTTGTTCCTACATTTACTGCCATTCTTCCTATCAATATAAACATTGTTTTAGCAGTATTTTTTATACTTTCCCCAATATTGCTGAAAATATTTTTAATGTTTTGCCAAGCCCCTTTCCAATTTCCAGCAAATACATTTTTAATAAATGAAATTATTTCATTGAAGTTAGCTTTTATTCCGTTAAATGTGCTATCGAACCAATTTAATATTTCTTGCAATCCATGAACAGCATTGTCGTACATATCTCCAATTGTATCTCCAAACATTTGCCTAATCCAATCACTTTTGCTTGCTAACCAATCAATTCCACTTTGAAAAAATGCTTTTATTTGTTCCCAGTATTTAACTATAGTTCCCCATATAATCACTACCGCTGCTATAACTGCCAATGGTAAATTGGTTATAGTTATAGCTAATCCTAATATTGCAATCCCTATTCCTTGAATTACTTTTCCAAAATTATTAAACGTCGGATCATTCAAATAAGCAATTAAACCTTGTATCGCTAAGATAACTCCTGTTACCATAATGCCTATTCCCAACGCTTTAATTATTAGCAATTCGTTTTTTATAAGCCCTAAATCAGCAGCTAAGTTTAACGCTTTAAATACTAATATTGTTGTTACTATTCCTGCCATTACAGATAATATTAAATCTTTGTTTTCTATAATCCATTTTAGCCATGTTGGAGTTTCTCCTTGCATATTGCTTAAATCTATACTTGGTGCTAAAACTCCTGTACCTCCACCAGTTTCTTGTAGTATATTCATTTCGTCAAAACCTTGTAATGACTTTTGTATTTCTTTTGCTGATTTTGCTGTACCACTTACATTATTTTTCATTTTTTGAAAATTCTTAGCGCTACTATTGCTAAACAAATTTATTCCAAACCACGCTGTACTTATCGCATTTATATAGCTCAAAGCAGTGTATAATAGTTTAATAAGTGATTGCACTATTGGAACTAAAGCATTTGCTATACAGTATCTCATATATTCTAAGTCTGTTGATACTTGACTATTATATTGAGAAACTATACTTATAGCACTTCTTACTGCATTCCAGGCAGTTCTTATTCCTATTATTGCAAATGCCATTTTACCTATTTTACTTATTTGTCCTTGGATACCTTTGCCTATGTTGTTTATTTGATTTTGAACTTTATTTATTTTTATAGACTCAATTTTATTTTTAAATTCCTGTACCTTTGCATTATTTTCAGTTTGCTTTGCTTTTATTCTATCTAATTTAGAATATACTTTATCAATTTTTGAGGCTTGCTTATCTATTTCTAGTGTTACTTGTGAATATTTTTGTTTCATTAAGTCAATATTAGTAGTAAGTGAATTATATTGAGGTACATTAATACTACTTAGCCCCCCTAATATCAAAGTTTTTCTTTCTGCTTCTAGTTGTTTAATTTTTTCTTTATATTTATCCGCTTCGTTACATAATTTTTCATATTGACTTATTTCTTCTTGCAGTCCTGTTGCCTCTTTATCAAGTCCTAAATTATCTGTTTGTGTCTTTTTTATTTTATTTTCTAATTCTGTAATGTCTTTATCTATTCCACTATTGTCAAGTTTTGTTTTGATTTTTAAGTAACCGTCCAACTGTCTCACCTACCTCTCAACTGTTGCTCAAACAATTCATCAAGCCTTCGTTCTTCAGCTGTTCTTATATTTTCTTTTTTTAGTGCTAACTGTTCTTTTTGCCTTGCCCATTTTTCATATTCTTTACTGTCTTTTATTTGACTTATATCGAAATCTCTTACAAACCTAACTCTACTCAAAATACATTTTTCACTAAGTCCACAAAGCAAATTGTAAAACTCCCACCAGTGCATATATGTATTTTTATTTAATTTAATTTTGTAGTCATAAAAAAAAGAAGTTTTAATGTATTCCCAGTCTTGCTCAAAATCCATGTCAACTTCAATTTCTTCTTCATTGTTTTCTATTTCTTTACCACAATTTAAATACTTCATTCCAATTTTTAAAAATTCTTGCCAGTTTTCGCTATCTTGTAGCCCTTTATTTCCAAAGAGTAAATATATTATTGCTAACGCTCTTTCTTCTTCAGAAACTTCACTTCTTGCTACTTTCTCACATTGTAGAGCTACTTTGTAGTTTGTATTTATTTTGTACTTTTTATTTTTTATTTGTGCATATTTAGGATAACTATTCATTAGTCATCACATCACTATCTACTACCTTGTATTTTTCTTTTATTCTTTTTTCCATATCACTTACAGTTAACTTCATTTTGTCCATATAAGGTTCTAATGCTTCTGATATATCATCCCACATCTCGAAATATGGATTTCTTCCATTTAAGAATTTCTTGGTTCCGCCCTCTCCCAAAAATAAGTCCATTGCTTCTTCCATTTCTTTATAACATTGTTTAAATGCTTTTACTTTTAGTACCTCGTTAGAACTTAATAATTGTTTTCCTTTATGGTCTTCTTTCTTATTTATTATTATCATCTGTGCCTTTAAGTTGCTTCTTGCTTGTTCTATTAAATTTATACATTTATTATATTTTAACGGTAAATCTATATCTCCTAAGTCAAACTGTATATAAATTTCCTTATTGTTCTCATCTTTCGTAATGTTTCCTTCTTCATCTTGAAAACCTAATTGTATTATATCTTTTTTATTTTTTAATTTAATATATTCCATATTCCCTCCATAATAAAAACACCTGCATTTGCAAGTGTTTTATTGTATTATAGTCTTATTTAATTTTTACCAGCCTGTTATCTCTACAAACTTATAGGTTGAAACCTTTTCAGTAACAAGCCCTATTGCTTTATATTTCCACGTTGAATTTGGTTCTAAGTTATTTATGTTATCTACTGCTGTTCCTAATTGTGCTCCATTAGCATCATACAAATTAAACGTTACTTGAACATATGAATATGTTTTGTTTGTATTGTTTTTTATTTCGCCTTCAATATAAGTTGTTCCTAAACTATCTATTACCTTTTTATCTGACACTAAAGTAAATTTTTCTTGTTGATTGTTACTTGTTGGTGTTGTATTTTCTCCTCCACTTGCCAAAGCCCCAATTCCTATGATAATAACTAATATACCTAATATTACTCTTAAAGCCGTGTGTTTTAATTTTTTACCACATTTTGGACATACTTTTGCACTCTTGCTTACTTCTGTACCACAATCCTTACAAACTTTCATTGACATTTCTAATACTCCTCCTTTTATTTTTTTATGATAGAATGAGTATATTACAAAAGTCGACAAAGAGCAATAGGTTAAAATATACTTTTTATCGACTTTATTCGACATGTTTTGTCGAAACTATGCAGTCTCTTCTGTGAATGTTGGTAAACCACTTGTAAAAGTAACTGTTCCAAATGTTGGGTCGCCTTGTACTTGAATTTTATATTTAATCTTTAATGCAGTTCCACCTTCTAATGTATCAGAATCTGGAACTACTAAAACTTTAAACAGTCTTGCATCATACTTTGGTGTAGACTCTGTTTCGCTCACTCTATATTTAAATACTTCAAGTAATTCTGTCTCTAAGGCTGTACCCTTTTTCATTCTATACATTAAATCATCAATGTATGTAAATACTGGGTCGCCTTTAAGAGCTACTTGTTCTATATCAGAGCCTAAAGCATAACCATCAACGCTATGTCTTTCGTTTTCCTCTATAATCCAGTGTTCGTCTGTTGTTTTAGCACCATAACTATTTTCTTTTGATGTAACACCTTTACCTAGAATTGACCAAGTTTTACTTATGCCAGTTGGTGTTGTATTTAAGAAATTAACTTTAGCAGTATTATTTAATCTTTCTAATTTCACTTCTGTATCAGCCATTGTATTTTCCTCACTTTCTAAATTTAATAAACTAATTTCGTTTGGAGTATCATTTGCGACTGTTTTTCTTTTAGTTGCCATATTTAATCCTCCTTATAATATTTTAAGTAACATTGGATACGGTAAATAGCTTCATTTACATTTGTAGCAAATATGTAACCATTTGTCGTTGCTCCAATTTCATATATTCCCTCTATTTTTGGGTATATTTTTTTATTATTATTTTCTTCTAACCAATTTTTAAAATTCTCAAAGAATTTAGAATTATCTATATTATTTTGAATATCTTCGTTCCAATGAAGTTTGCTATCGAAAGTAAATAAAAACTGATAATCAGCACCTATCACATATCTTTGAATTACTGGTTCATATCCAGCATTTTCATTTATTGAATAAGTTTCTACCTTATCAGTTAAATATTCTATATTTAATTCAGCATATTCTTTTAAATAAGGACATTTACTAATATAGTCTCTTACAATATCAATCATTGCTTTACTCATTTATTTATCTCCTTTTGACCTGCATTTAATATATCTGCAAAATGGTCTGCCAACATTCTTTCAACAAAATGGTCTCCTCTTAACGCTCCACCATGATAATTAAGTTTTTGTCCACTTGGAACTTTCTTTATCCCTGGTCTACTCCAATATCTTCCACTCACTGGATCATGAAAAGCGCCTATTTTATATTTAGGGTCAATATATTTCTCTCCTTCGTGCTGATAATGAGCATAAAGTGTATTTATATTTATTTCTCCGCTTCCAACCTTAGTAGAATTATACATACTTGTTATCATTTGCCCACTGTCCATCTGCATATATTTATCGACATGTGCCATAAAACTACTATCAATTATTTTTTGCGTTCTTCCACCCTCTAGACCATATTTATCAACAATTTGTTGTTTTTGTAAAGCACTAAAAGCTACTACATAATCAACTTTCATACTAAGCTCCTGTTACAGAGAAATGCCACATATCTTCTGAGCCATAATCTTTAATAGCAATGTTTGTAATTTTTATTACTTCTTGATAATCGTTCAATAATTTAGATATAGTTGTAAAATTCTCTACCTTTCCTTTTATCAAATAATCATCATTTTGTAACGTCCACGTTTTTTGCTCTTTTCTAAAGTCTTCTGGCTTTTGATATTCCTCATTTCTACTATCATTCATTAGTATTCTTGCGGACAAACCATCATTTTTAGTTAGTCGTGTTCCATTTATAGATATTCCATCATCAGAACTCCAAAATCCTTTTACATAGCTTACTTTATATGCTTTTTTATGGTCGTTATCTGTGTATTGATTTATTACTGTTATATCTTTATCAAACATATCTTCCATATTAAACACCTCTATATAATAAGCCTGTATGTAATAAATATCTTCTTAATTCTTCTTTAATTTTCTCTTTTTGGTTAGAAATTTCTACATTAACATTATCTATTCCTAAAGTATCAAATATTCTTGAATAATCTCCAACACTTTCACTCTTTAGATTATTGTTTGATAATATTGTATCTTTCTTATTTTCTAATTGCTCAACTTTTAATAATATATCAGCAACAGAGCAAGTTGCCATTTGTACTTCATCTTCGTAGCCTTTTATATCTCTATTGAAGATGTTTTTTTGTACTTCGTAACTTGCTCTTACTATTACTTTATTAAAGTCAGTTTCGGGCATGTCGCCCTTATATGTGTTTTTATAAAAATCATAATCAGTATAATTTGTCATGCCCTTTTCCTTTCTATGCAAAGTCTACTAGTAAATCATCATCTAGGTCTTTTACACCGTAGATAATATCAAAAGAAACTTTGTCAGTTTTTGTTTTAGAATCATAATCGAATACAACTCTAACAGCCAATCCATTTGCAGAAGCAATAGCAGCTTTTGCAGCTCCTTGTGGTAATTCTAGTTGTCTAGTTACTAAAGCTAGTCCATTTCTATGGAAGCCTAAAGAGTGAGCTTTATTTATAAGCATTGCACTTACAGGTGTTTCTATTGCAAATGGTACTTTTTCAGTTACTTTTAATGTTCCTGCTCCATCTGCTAAAGTTGCATCTTCTGCTACTTCAAATAAATAGCCATTAACGATTAATTTGTCTCCTGCTTTAATAGTACCTGTTTTTGCAGAGCCATCAGATACAGTGAATTGAGTAGCTCCTTTTGTACATTTTACTTTATAAGCAGTAGCAGTTCCAGCTGTTGCCGATGTGTTTTCAGGTGTATTTTGGCTCATAAATGAGTTCATAGTGTAAACTTTTCCAATTTCAGCTTCTTTTAAAGCTTCACTATCTCCTTTGTAACATGCTTTAGCAAAATTATCTAAAGTATTATATTTATACAAAGTATCTACTGCTAAGACTAAATTTCTGTTGTTATCTCTTGGAGCTTTCTTTTTATCTAATGCTTTTGCAACATTAGCAATATCTCCTATAACTGGTGTTGCTGATACAGATACTTTAGAACCAGCTTTTTCAATTCCTACTGTTAATAAATCAATGTCTACTGCTTGAGCAATTGCACTTAATGCAGGAGTAATTACTTGTTCACTAAAATCTTTTATATCTAATGTCATTTCTTTTGATGTTACAGGGATTGTAACATCTCTGTATCTATCTAATTTAACAGGCACTGAACCTTCTGATAGATTTTGTTCTTCTGTTTCTCCTATAAAATTTTTAGCAACAAACTTGCTTGGTTTTCTTACTGTTATAGTATCTCCTACCTGTACAAATTCTTTTGAATAATCTCTATGTACTAAATTAGCCATAGTTAAATTTGATTCTAATACCATTAATGCTTCATTAGCAATTATTTGTGGTGTTAATATTGTGTTTCCCATATTCTATTACCTCTTTCTTTCTAATTATTTTGTTTTCTCCATTGTTTGTAAGTGTTGTAGTCCATTTTTTCTGGATCTCCACTTATTACTTTTCCTTGCGGTCCTTGTGTTGGACCTGAAAATGTTGGCAAAGGTTTATCATTGTCAAATAAATAATCGTGACTTTCTTTGATAGAGTTTACTTGTTCCTCTAATCCCTCCACGATTTCAAATTTGTCATTGTATTTAACCTTTTCCATATCTAGCATTTTACTTAAAATACTAGCATCTTTTGCTTTATAGTTTAATAAAGCCTTGTCTAAAGCATTTTGCTTTTTAAAATCTTCGATTTCTTTAGAACCTTCTGTTTTTCCTCTCTCGTACTCAGATTTTTTTATAGCTTCGACGTCCACTTTTTCAAGTTCAGCTATTTTGTTATTCTTTTCTGAAATAATAGTATCCTTAACATTTAGTTGTTCTGTTAATTCATCTATTTTAGCCTTTAACGCTGTTGTGTCTTTTCCGGAATCAATCATTATTTTTTCGATTGCATCAGTTTCGATTCCTAAATCTTCTAAAAATTTTCTTTTCATAATGTTTCCTTTCTCCTACTACGAACTTTTACGTGTTTTTCGTTCACGATGTAGTTATGCACTTGTTCACGACCTGCATATAGTCGAATTGGGATATAAAAAATAGAAGTCCACCTGAACTTCTATGATTTAACTATTTAATTATCTTTGAAGGTTAGGATTTGCACCTAACATGATAAATACAGGTCAATTTATATTTATCTTACACAATTTGACCAGAGTCTGTACCTCTGCGTATTAGCGTCTACCTATTTTGCCACCTCATATTTTTTATTAATCTTCTATTTTTCTTATTATCTTTTCTTCTGGTATCGGAGATATTCCTGCTATATAGCATTGTTCGCCTCCTATACTTCCTTGTATGTCAGTTATAACTACAATACAACCGTTTGTTAATTCTACTTTGTCTCCTATTTTATATTTCATTACTTTATCACCTCTTTTATTTCATCTTGTCTTATAGTCTCTGTTTCATATTCTGGATATTCTCCTATATCGTCTACTAATATATCGGCTTCATACGCTTTTCCTTGCTCATATATTTCCACTATTGTTGCTTTTCTACCATCTTTTAATATCACATTATCAAACATTTTTATTTTCATCATTATTACCTTCTTTCCACTTTTTACTTGTTACATATGCACTTGTCATCTTAGTCTTTTTCGTATCTTTATCTATTATCCAAGCTGTTTTTACATTTGCATTCTTACCGTTTTCTCCTGTCAAATTCATTATAATTTCGTATCTTGTACCATATCCCAAATCTGGCTTTTCTGTTGCATTAAACTTATTTATATTAGTTCTTATATTCTCTATCAATTTATTTGAATTGCTTAAGTTATATCCTAGTGCTTTTTCAAATGCTTCTGCCTTATTTTTATCTTTTAATGGATTTAATGCATACTCAGTAAATTTTTCTTCTGGTATTATGGCTTCTTGATAATTTGGTAATAATATTATATCATTTTTTTCTTTTATTGTCACATTTTTATATCCTTTTATATATTCCCTTGTATAATCTCTCTTTAATTTGTTTTCTTCTGTAAATGTATTTAATCTGTCTTGCCATTCTTTAGCTTTTATACTCGATTTTTTATAGCCTTCTTCATCTTCTACTTTATTAGCAATTACTTGTTTTCTTTTCCATCTACGAATGCCATTTTCCAAGTATCTTTGCTTCTGTGTTTTTTCGTATTCTTCCTTGTTTTCATCATAGGTAAATTCCAAATCTTCTTTTTTAGTTGAGCCATACCAAACAGTAAATAAGTGCTTACAGTTAATACCTACTATTCCTCGTACATCTCCATAATTACAATGTTTCATAAAGTCTGGGAGCTTTTTTTCTTCCTCTGTAGCTTTTCCATCATAATTCCAACAAAAGAATTGAAGTTCTTGCCACCATGCATGATTTGTATAATCTTCCCCTCCATCTCCTGTTCTAGCTCCAAAGTGATTCGTTACTCTTACTATGTGGTTTCCACTTTCTTTTATTACTTCTTCATTTACTTTCCCAGCTAATCCTCTTGTTGCTACTAACAAATCTCTTCTTACTGTTCCTACAACGTCATAATTTCTTATTGAACCATTTTTATCTTGATAGGTAAGTATAGATATTCCTTTATCTCCTAGCTTGTCTAAACTCTCTAATATTGCTTCTTGGTAACTACATACTCCAGCATTTGTTTTTATATATGTTTCTGTTATTATGTCCGTGTACGTTTTTCTTACTTGTTCTTGTATAGTTTTGTTTAGATTTAAGAATGATTTTTTTATTTCATCATAACTATATTGTATTATGTTTTGTATATTTATACTATTTATTATTGCTTCTGGATTCAATAATGCATTCTTTTGAGTTGCAATATTTAGTTGATCAACTGGTATTGAATTTACACCAATGTCCTGCATAGCTTTCAACAATTCTTGTTTTGTTTTTCCTGTATATTCTTCTAATAGCTTTAATGTTTCATTATTTAGCCCACCAAGCTCTTTTAGCTTTTCAAAATACCAGTAATCTGAGTTTATAAATTCTTCATTCAAATTAAAATGCTTTGCAATTTTTTCTATTAGTTCTAATTCTATTTTAGAATATATACTTAAAATAGGCTTAATTGCACTTTGTATTTTATTTTCTATCATAAACTATTCCTCTTGCACATCGTTAGGTATTTGTTCTTTGCTTCGTTCTCGCATTTTATTTACGTATTCTATTGCTTCTTCTTCTGAATAATCTCTTGTTTGCATAAAATATTCTATGTCATCTATCAATTTTGCATTTCTTTCAACTAAGGCTTGTGATTGTTTCTTTTCACTATCAACTAAAATACTATCGTCCCAGTCAAAAGTTGTACTTGCTTCAACTTTATGCTTGATACCGTACAAACTCATTAGAATATCTGTACTATAAACTAAATCTTCTAAAGCTGTTTGTAATGCTCCTTGAATATCTGATACAGTTACATAGTAATCTTGCTTGGAAGTTTTTATTTCTTCTACTCTTTTCTCTACCTCTGTATTTTTACTTAGTATTCCAAAAGCTAAACCACACTGACTCTCACATTGTCTTAATAGTTCATTTAATCCATTAAACAACGATGTATCACGTATTGCTGGGCTAAATACATTCCATTTACTTGTTTTATCTCCGTCAATATCAATTGTTCTATATAATCTCTCTTTTCCTTTTGGTAGTATTGAATTGCCTGCTTTATCCTTTTTGAACATTAGTTCATCAATGTCAATAGCAAGTTCAGAGCCTTCATACTCCCATAAAGTTCTACTAAATTGTTTGTCTATCTCTTCTAGTGTATCAATGGCATTTGCAAATATTGCAACACCTACAGGGCTAGTATTGTCAATAGGATTTGCAATAGGTATTCTAAAGTATCCTCCTAGCAATCTATTAACATCATTTATTTGTATTTCTTCTTGGATATTAGCCCAATCTTGCACTTGTGAAAGTAAGATTTGATTACCTAATATATTAGAATTATGTACTGTAGTTTTATACGCCTTATTCTTTATTGTTAATATTGTGTCATTTAATTCCTGATATTCAAGTCTTGTATATATCTCATTTCCGCTTGTGATTTGGTCAATAAAAATAGCACCTAGCAATTCGCCAGTGCTATCAAATTTTGTAGGTATAAATTTATCAGCTTGAATACAACTTATTTTTATTTTCCCATTAGCATAAAATGGTTTAAAGAACATTCCGCCTTTGCCAAGAGCATACTCTGTATTAGTTCTTATATTCTTAATAAACCTTTGATATATCTTATCTATCTGTTTATCATCTACTTGTGATTTAAATTCTATTGTTACAGCCTTTGCAACTCTTTCACATATTGTTTTCGCAACATGTAATGACTTAACTTCTTCGTTTAGCCACGGTGCTTTACTGTTGTATATAGCTGACCACTTTTCAATGGCAGATAACATTTCATTGCTTGTTGATATATCTATATTAAAATCTTTTGCTATATCAGTTGTGTTAAACATTTTATTTATTGCTCCTTTAATAAAATTTACTATTCTTTCAAACATTTTCATGTTCCTCCTATGCAACTCTACTATATTGTCTTATATATCTTTCCCAGCTGTATTCAAATGCATCTAATGTGTCTATGTCTGATGTTCCATCATCTAATCTTTCATCTTTTCCCTGTTCTTTTGGTTTATCATTATACACTGCATTTTCAAACGCTAACTCTAATGTTTTACAATCATGTGTCATAAAGTATCTAAAACTAGCCATTAAACTTGTAGTACATCTTACTCTGTCTATTATCTCTTCTTTGATACTGTTTCTAACGATTATGTGCGGATATTTTCTTGACACCATAGTTTTTATTCCATTTATCAGTGTTTGTTCAGCACTATCTGGATACATTGCACTGACTTGTCCATATTTATTTTGTACTCTTTCAATAAATAAATCTAATGCATTATATAATTGTTGTGGTGTCATTCCTGTTGCTTCTATTCTTTCTGACATTAAAGATGTTAATTTTGAGTAATCATTCTTTAAACCACTTGCAACAAATGTATGTGCAGAACCATTGCCACCAAAATCTATTCCTATTTGAATGAAGTCATAATCTGGGTTATCAGTATAATATGCTTCTTTATTATCACTATAAACAGTATATATAGAACCTTCCGCAGTTACCCATAATCCTAAAATGTTTCTCTTATAGAATACTCCTACAAACATTCTCTTATATCTTTCTTTTACTGCTTCTGATAATGTTAAATTATCGTCCATTGTAAAATGTAGATATAATATATTTTTTTCTTGTATCTTGTCTATATATTCTAATTTAAACCAATGATTTGGACTTTTAGGATTACAATTAAACCAAAATTTGGCACCTTCAATACTTAATCTTGCTACACCTTGTTCAACAAATGATTGTGGCATCAACGCTACTTCGTCAAAGAATATTCCAGCTAAAGTCATACCTTGTATCAAATCTTGACTAGCTTCATCTTTTCCACCAAACAAATAAAAATAGTTAGTTTTTCCATTTTTGCTAACTATTAATAAATTTTCACTTCTTTTATGTTCATATCTATATTTAAGCGAATGTAATTGTTTTTTTAATGTATTGATAACGTTTCTATTTAAAGAACCTATCGTTTTTCCACAGATGGCAAAGTCACATTCATCGTATTTTTCCATAGCCCACATCACAAAGCTTGGTGCCATACTTACTGTTTTTCCACTTCTTACAGCTCCATCCGCAATAATGCCATCTTTGTCTTTCATTGGAGAGTTATCATTCCACCAAGTAAAAACTTTTAGTTGCTTATTAGACATTGGTTTCCATTTGAAATTAGCTTTACCCTTCTTCATTCCAAATATCCTCCGTCTTTTGATTTAACGCTTCTATAAATGAATTGTCTTCGTCATTATCATCTTCTTTAGGATCTAATATATCATTTAAATCTTTCAATGCAGATGTTAGCTCTTTTAGCCCTTTTCTATCTATAATGTCTATATATGACTTTATTTCTTCCTCTTCATTTATTGTTTCTTTACTTGGTTTACACATATCGTAATTGTATTCTACTGTCTTAGTCTTTTTCTTATTTCTCGCTATATGCATATTAAGTTCATTATTAGCTTGTACTATTTTGCTTAACAAATCATTTGCTACATCTTTTACTTGTATTATTTTATTAGCTTCTTTTTCCGATTCTTTTTCAAGTACTTTTTCTATTACTTTAGTACTTTTTTGTTCCTCTTTTAGTACCTTTTTTTCTTTCCAACCTTTTGTACTCTTTTTGGTACTTCCGTTTTGTTTTATTCCTTTATCTTTTAAGAAGCTACTTACTGATTTATAATTACCTAATATATATTCTTTTTCTAACTGCTTCCAGTCATACTTTGCCACCTCGCTCACCTACTTTGTTTTGTCTTTAATGTTTTGATTTACATTCATAAGCATCTCTTAATACATCTATATAATCCTCTTCAATATTCTGTTTTAAATATGCTTGAACTATTTCATTTATGAAATCATTACTACTTGCAACTACTTCGCATACATCTTCATAACTGAATGTTTTATCGTCGTTTTGATTATGTCCGTATTCATATAGCCAAACATGAGTTAGTTCGTGTTTTAATGTCTTTGTTATATTTGCTTGGTCTTTTAGTAACATTATAGTTTGAGTTCTATATATTGTTACTCCTAAAGTACCATCACTCTTCATCTCATTATTAATTGTAGCCTCGTCTACTTCTTCTATGGTCCACTCTGTATTATTTATTTTAAACTTCATTTCATTTCTCCTTTACATCTACACAAATCTCAAAGTACACACACTTCTCGCATTGCTTTTTGCCTTCGACAACGCACTTTTGTCTCTTTTTATTTGTATATGCTTTTCTTATTTTGTATTCCTCATCAATATATGACGCTATTATACTACCTTTCATCTAAATACCTCTTTTGTGTTTTTATTTGGCGGAGAGAGTAGGATTCGAACCTACGAAGGTTTTACCCTTGCTAATTTTCAAGACTAGTACATTAAGCCACTCTGCCATCTCTCCATTTTTGCATAAATAAAAGAGCCTATTACGGCTCTCTTTTTTGTATATCTAATCTATACTTTAAGGAGCTAGATTTTTCTAACTCCTTCTTTTACAATTATAATTATAGCACCTCAAAAGCGAAATTAAAAGGAAGTTTTTGCGAAATTTTAGCGAAGTTTTTGCGAAGTTTTTATTATTCTCCTACATTTATTACTTCTAGCATACTATCTAGTGCACTATCTCTGTATACTTGTAATTGTTTTATTGATTTATGTATTTCAAAGTTATCAAAATATGCTTTCTCTACATAGTTCCACTTTGATTTTTTCATATAGTATTTTCTAATAACAAATTCTTCGTCTTCTGATAGTTGATTTAGCATATTTTCGACTCGTACTATTTTTTGATCTAGTTCTAATTTAATGTCTTGATATTCTTTTACTTTTCTTTCTAAAAAGGCTCTATCTTCTTTGTTTATATGGTATTCTTCTTTGTGATAATTCATTGCGGTGTTAGCAACTTTATCAGATACTTTATTAGTGTTACTATGCAATGTATCATATCCATTTCCCGACAATTGCATAGCTTCTATTATTTCTTCTGGTGTATCTTCATATACAGTTCCTGCATAGTCCAATCTTTTATTATATTGTTCTAATTTTAACTTCACTTCTGTTAATTTCGCTTCATTTTTAGGATGCTCTATTAACATATTTTCAATATCTTCTTTAATATATTGCATCTTCTGTACCTCCTACAAATATTTTTTTAGATCTTCTTTTCTGACTGCTAATGTTAACTTGCCTAACTCAAAACTTATAACTCCATCTTTATCTAATATCTCAAACTGCTTTTTTACTATTGTATCTCCATTTATCATAACCATTTCTATTTTATCCATTACGTGTACCTCCAGATTATCTGATTTCTTTTGCTTTATTCTCAAAATATTGTTTTATACAATTTAAGCACTTTTCACAATGCCCATCTATATAATTATCTGCATAGCAACCTTCTTTTGTGCAAAATTCATCTACTGTTAATTCATCTTCAATGTATTCTGCCATTAAATCTATTATTTTATCTTTTTGATCCAGCTCTTGCTTTTGCCATTCCATATATTCAGCTAATGCCTTTTCGTTCTCTTTTTGTAGTTTTTCTATATTTTCTACTAGTGACCTTTTGCCACATTGAGTTGATCTATCTTGATATAATAAACTTATTAACTCTTCTAATTTTTCACTCATATTATTACTCCTTTTCTAGTAATTCTTGTAAAACATCTATTTTTGCTTCTCTTTGAAATTCATGTAATGCTATACAATCTTTTCCCATTTTTGCTTTTATCTCTTCTATCTTGTCTTTTACTTTTTGAATTGAAATGAAATTATTTTCTGTTCTCTTTTGCTCTACATTATCATTAATTATTTCTAATGTATTCCAATTATCATGAGTATTTATTACTCTTGGTTTAATATTTTCTAATACTGCAATACTTCCACTTTCCCATTGATGTAATATTATTCCTATTTTTCCATCTCTTTTATTTTTTACTGGTAGCCCCACCAATTCTCTTTCCTGTCTCAATTCCTCATTCTCTTTTAATACTCTTTTATAATCTGATAAAATATGTTCTAGTGCTTTTATTTCTTTTTGATTTATTGTTTGATTTTCTATACCTTTTAAATAATCATTATTTATTTTTATTATACTTTCTAATATTTTTATATCTTCTTCTATACTATTTTCCACTACTCGTCCTCCTTAATATCTTCAATTTCAATATTCAATAAATATTTCCATATCTTCTTTTGTAACCAATTAAATTTTGTAGAAACCTCTATTTTTACCTCTGTTCCACCTAATTTCATTTTTCCTATTTTTATAATCGATTTTCCTCGTTTTCTCAAAGATCTTGTTACATAATCTATATCAGTTGATATTTCCATTTTATTTTCTTTCACTTAATCAGCTCCCTAATTCTCTTATTTAATATCTTGCTTTCTCTTATCATGTCTTGTTCTATTTCACTTTCTATATATTTTTTAGTGTCCCAGTTATCTTCTTCTACTAATTGCATTTTTTCTAAACTATCTAATATATCAATTAACCATTCTTCTGTTACTATTCTATCTTTTAGCTTTAATGCATATACTTGTCTTTGAATATTCCATAACATATATCTTTTTCCTATTACTTTTAATGCTTCATCATTTTCTTTCACTTAAAACGCCTCCTAAATGTTATTTAATTCCAATTTATAGTTTTTCCAATTAAGCCATCCTAATTCATATTCTTGAAGTAATATTGCTTCAAACTCTTTATTTCCGTATCCTCTTTGCTCTGCTGTGTCATAATCATAAACTGACCATTCTTTGTTTTTAAGATTAAATAATATTGTTTTATTATTCTTTGCTTTGTAGTAAAAAAATCCATCTTCACAATATATTTTTGTATATCCTAATTCTCCAAACATCTCATTTGCTGTTTTCACTATATATCACTCCTCCTTTTTAATTTATAGGAAATAGCACTATACACTTTTGTGCTATGTCTTTGTTATTTTCATATGTTTCTCCTTCAAGTTCATTTTCGTCATCTATATATTCTTGATTTAAAAATTGTCCACTCCAAGTATTGTTTGGGATATAATATCCTTTTCCAAATCCTAATGTTCCTTCAAGTGGACTATAATAATTCCCCTCTTCATCTGCACTCAATATAACTTCCGCATTCTCATCTTCTAATTTCAATTTTTCTATCAATTCTTTAACTTTCATTTTATATTATTCCTTTCTAACTTTTCTATATCACAATCTTCCATAGTTGCATAATAAACGTTATCATCTAATATCCTTCTTAAAAGAATATCTAAATCATCAACTATTAAACCTTTTCTATTACCTATTACTTTTTTTCTCAATTCTGTTGCCAATATGGGTTCTGGCATTATCCTTTTTACGTCTATTTCTCTAGCTGTTTGTTCTATTTGCTTTTTATGTTCATAACTCCAGCATATTATTGGCATTTGTTTTTCTACTGACAATTGAATTGCTTTCATAGTCTTTCCGTTTGCTCTACCACCACAATATATTTTCATATCTTATTTACTCCTTTACTATTAGACCTGCTTTCGTTAAATCATATAATTTATCTAGTATTTTTTCTGGAATAGAATTACTATAAGTTTCTACTTTTATTTCATTATTATTGTTATGACATGGCAACAAATCTATATATATTCTTGATTCAATTCCATGCTGCTTTGTTTTATATTCAAATTTTTCTCTTGTTCCATATTTAAATCCAAACTTTTCTAATTCACTTAATTCTACAGTATCACTTTTTCTTAACATATCTATTCTCCTCCTAATAACTCTGGATTATCGTATATATTATCTTTGTATTTCCACTCATATCCTCCACAAAATTTTCTCTTTCCATTCAAACAACTAGATATATTTCCTTGTGATAATCCTGTTTTAATTACTGCTTCTCTTTGAGAGTCAAACTCCTCAATAATCATATTGTTTTTTATCATCACAATTTTTCTTGCTCTAATTCTTTTGAGCTCCATTCTTTGTTTGTATCTATTTTCCTTCCAGCTTAACCAATGTATATTATCAAAGCTGTAATCTTTAAAACAATTTATTCTATCTATTGTTGGCTTATATTGTATGTTACAATTGTGTTCTATCCACTCATTGTATAATCTAGTAAAAATAATATTATTTATATACTTTTCTTGGAATTGTTCTAATGAGAAATCAACATTTCTTCTATCTTTACAATGATTATATATATTAGTTAATACACCTTTCTTTGTTTTTCTATATTTTTTAGTATTATTCAAAATATTCTCCTGTGATTTCATAATTTTTATTCCTTTCAAAATCAATTATATTTCCATTATTCTTATTCTTTAATGCAAATTTGGAGAAATTATAAACTACTATATATTCATTATTTATAATCATACTTTCATATATTTCTTTTCCTTTTATGTCATGTATTCCTGTATATTGCATTAGTTCTAATGCTGTTATATCGCATTTTTCTGAATTGTGATTTTTGTTATAAGCTGTACACATACCATTTTTATGTCCAACTGCTATTATTCTTATTTCTTGTGAAAAAATATCATAATCTATACTACTTATTGGATACATTTGTTTTTCATATTTATCCCAAACTCTAAACTTTATTTCTCTATTCATCTTCTCCTCCTACTTTATAGCAATTAGCCATGTATTGCTCTTTTGTTAGTATTGTTTCTATGTTTTTATTTTTTAGAAAGCCTGTAAATTCTTCAAAATCGTTATCCCATTCTACATACAATTTGTTATCTTCTATATGCAAAATTTCCATTTCATTTACATAATCTCCGACTTCTATTAAATCTATTAGTTGTTTGCTGTGGTTTATAATCTCATCTTTTAATTGATATTCTTCTAAAATGCAAGTAAACTCCCCCATTCATTTGCTATATCAGTTTCTAATTCATATTTTTTATCATAAATATCTATAATTTTATTTATTCCTTGATTTCTTGCTAATCTCACATATTCGTTTACTTTTATCTCTTTCATATTTCCTCCCTTGTAATAATTTTTATACTTAGCTCTGGATACTTATACTCAAATAATTTCTGCTTAATCTTAAATGTCTCTGTTTTCATTCCTTTTGTGTCTTCTACAATTGTTTGTCCATTTTCCTCGTAAACAAAATCTGCTATGTACTCTATTTTTCTATGTGTCTTGCCATTTTTCTTGAATCCTTCTTGTAATAGAAATGGTACTTGCAGTCTCAATTTACTTATCTGTTTTGCTCTCTGCAACAGCTTTAATTCTTTATATCTTGTTGCTTCTAGATTACTTTCAAACTTTATATTGTCTACTACTATCTTTCTATTTTTGTACTTGTTCATCTTTTGCCTCCGTTCTATCCTTTCATCAAACTCGTCTGATATTTAAAAATTATTGGTTCAACATATTTTTGTGCCTCTAAAATAGTAATCTTTGTCCCTTCGTTCTTTTTAGTTTTTATGTATTGCTTAGAGACCTGTTGTACTGTTAACCCTCTTTTCCATAAATCAATTATTTGTCTATCATCCATTTCAACCTCCTAAATTTTCTTTATTTATTCTTCTGGCATTCTATACACTTTAGCATCTATCTCATACCAATGTGCAATATCTCTCAATACTTCTTCTGCTCTTTCTTCTGTATCATACTCTGCTATACAATAGAAATCGCCTCTACCAAAATTAGCATCAACTGAAATTCTATTTTCTTCCCTGTTTATCATTTTCACATTATCAAAATTTATAATATCTTCTCTATCTTGACTTACTATTATCATAATTACCTCCTTAAAATGGTAATGGTTCGTTTCGTTTATTCATCTCATCTACTAATTCATTTACTTTTTGAGCTATCAATGTTATCTTATCTTCCGTTGACTTGCCTTCTAAATCTAGCTTTTCTATTTCCCAAGGTCTCTTTGCTATCTTAAATTCTGTTTCTATATCACATAAATATCTAGTGTCAAATTCCCCTGGACTCCAATTTAGTTTTTTATCTTTATATGTTATATAAGCGATATGTCTTCCTTCTTCTGTCTTTACTTCTATTTTTGTATTCTCCTCTATCTCTTCATTATGTATTCTTTCAAATAATTCATTACTTTTCATAACTACCTCCTAAAATTTTATCTATTTCTTCTGCTATTCCCCACATATTTACCGTTATTCTTTTTTCTGCTAACATTTTCTTTGCACTTTCAATACTTATTTTTTTATAACAATAAAATTCTTTGCAAATTAGTGGTCTTGCTTTATAAATTAAGCATTTCTTGCCATCATAGTAGGGACAACTTAATCTGTTTTGCATTATTAACATTTGTTTTTGTGGTCTTATATTATTCTTAATTACATATTTTTGAATTTCATCAATTTCTTTCTGTGTTACTGGAAGAAAATTGGTACAACATTCTCCACATTTACTACAATTCCCACAAATTGAATTATCTGTTATTTTTACATTGCCTTCTACAATATTTCTTATTATCTCTGTTATAGTTGTTTCCTTTAACATTTCTCTCTCCTTAATACTGCGTTATATGTTCCATATTCTCTGAAATCATATCTGCTAAATAATATCTCTTGTAATCTGTCTTTTCTCCAAATCTATTCTTGTTGCTTTCCCATTCTGTTTTAAACTCGTAGCCCTCTTTTTTGAGCTGGTCTATTCTTGCCCCTAGCTGTGTTATTCCTAAATCTGCGTATGCTTCCCAACTAGATATTGAGCCAAACTCTCGTATGTAATTTATTATTCTATCTTTTTGTGATATCTTCATTTGTTAATCACACTCCTATCTAAATAATTCGTACTCTAGGTTTATTCTTTTACATCTACAAAAATCTTCTATTTGTTTATATTTTTCTATTTCCTGTTCTATTTCCTGTAACTCATTACTTATCTTTTTGTTTTGAACCAGTTTTTTATATACTAGTTTTCTTAAGAATTTTTCCGTATCTACTTGACTATATGTTCTTCCTACTTTTGAGCTAAAATAGTTTAAAGTTATAATCTTTCCATAATAGCTCTCTATTGTTTCTAATTTA